>Ga0335080_10000075_pt1 | contig 84846 bp, 91 predicted proteins | sample Lox_Sample_34_FD_206720 | JGI IMG/M metagenome (GOLD analysis project Ga0335080, IMG submission 206720) | Soil microbial communities from Loxahatchee National Wildlife Refuge, Florida, United States - Lox_Sample_3.4 | ecosystem: Environmental > Terrestrial > Soil > Wetlands | place: USA... | reverse complement strand
ATTCAGGCGGTGCTCGATGAAGCGGTGCTGCGGCTGACGCGCGGCCTTGCCGCAAAGACCGGCGCGCGAAATCTCTGCCTTGCGGGCGGCGTGGCGCTGAACTGCGTCGCCAACGGAAAAGTGCTGCGCGACGGCAGGTTCGACAGCATCTGGATTCAGCCGGCTGCCGGCGACGCCGGCGGCGCGGTTGGCGCGGCACTCGCCGCCTATCATCAGTTCAAGGGCCAGCCTCGCACCGTCGGCAACACAGACGGCATGTCGGGCGCCTATCTCGGACCTGAGTTCTCACAGGCGGAGATCGAGAAGCGTCTCACCGAAGCTGGCGCGCGCTTCACCGTGCTCAATGAAGCCGCCATGGTCGAGACGACGGCAAAGGCGCTGGCTGACCAACTCGCGGTCGGCTGGTTTCAGGGCCGGATGGAATTCGGCCCGCGCTCGCTCGGCGCCCGCTCGATTCTCGGCGATCCCCGCTCGCCGGCCATGCAGAAGAACCTCAATCTCAAAGTCAAATATCGCGAGAGCTTTCGGCCCTTCGCGCCTGCCGTCTTGCGCGAGGATGTCGCGGATTGGTTCGAGCTCGACTCGGACAGCCCCTACATGCTGCTCGTCGCCGACGTCCTGAAGGACAAGCGACGCGCGATGAGCGCTGAAGAGCAGGCGCTGTTCGGGATCGACAAGCTCAATGTGTCGCGCTCGGAAATTCCGGCCGTCACCCATATCGATTATTCCGCGCGCATCCAGACCGTGAGCCCTTCGACCAATCCGCTGTTCCATCGGCTGCTCACCGAGTTCAAGCAGCTCACCGGCTGCCCGGTGCTGGTCAACACCTCTTTCAACGTGCGCGGCGAGCCGATCGTCTGCACGCCGGAGGACGCCTTCCGCTGTTTCATGGGTAACGAGCTCGATCTGCTCGTCGCGGGCCGCTGCGTGCTGCGGAAAGCGGAGCAAAATCCGGCGCTGAAACAGGACTATAGCTCGGCCTTTGAACTGGATTAGGCGCTCGGCGCACTAATCGCCGACAATACTTCAAGCGGCGGTTGCTATTCATGACTCCCAAGACATTTTTGACAGGTCTTTTTCTTGTCTGCTCCGTAGGCTTGGCCTCTGCAGCCGAGTCCGTGGGCCCTGAGCCCGGCTATACCATCTATCCCGAATACACCCAGAAATCGCCGGATGGCTCGATCGTCATCGAACAGTACATGAAGAAGGTGAGTGATGATGATTGGGTGTGGCCGTGGCAGTTCTGGATCCGCCGCGACGGCACGATGACGCTGCTCAATGCCGAGCCCGCTGACTATCCCGCCAGTTTCAGGTTCACCAACGATCTGCAGTTTCTGGTGCGGATGCAAAAGACCGGCTCAGGCGAATCGTTCCTTTACCTCTACAAATCGGGTCCGAAAGGTTTTGTGCCCGCGACCAAGAAGCCGCTCGACGAGCTCGCCTGGGCCTACCTCAAGAGCCGTCCCGAGTGGCGGAAGGTCAAGAAGGACCCCGAGTATCACATTTCTTCCGGCCTGCTGAAGGGGACCGAGGAGAACTATCGCTGGTTGGGCGTCGATTGGCCCGAAAACCGCTACCTTCTCATTGGCCTGTCGGGTGACGCCGACATCAAGGGCCGCAAGCACGAGCAGACCGCCGTGGTGCACGATTGGCGCTGTCGCTATGACCTGCAGAAAGGTACCTTCGACGTGCCCGCGGAATTCAAAAAGAGCAATGCTGAGGCGCTGGTGCCGGAGTGAGACCGGCAAAGCGAAGTCAGCTTCTACGCTTCTTCAGGCTCGCGACGTGGACTGGCTTCTTGGTGCCGCCGCTCGTATGCGCGTGATGTTTCGCTGCGCTGTGCGCATGTGCCACGCGTGTCCGCCCGCCACGTCCGCGTCGACCTTTTCCGCGGTCCTCCGACTCCTCCGTCGCAGCGACGCGAGGCGGCGGTGACGAGCGGAAGGCAGCATGCTCGTCAGGCATCTCGAACACGCTTTGCGCCGGCACGGGAAGGCTGAGGGCCGCAGTCTCGACTGGCAGCTCAGACACGCGCGGCCATGGCGCCTCGGGCGGCAGCGGCACGCCCTGTCGCTTCACACGTGCCATGGACTTTCCTGACAGCAACAGCTTTCCATCGGGACTGTCGAAATCGGAAACCGCCGGCGCGATCAGGCTCTCCGTCTCGGCAAATGAGAAACTCGGAACTTTTGGCCAGTGCGCAATCGGCACCTGTTCGGACGGCGGATAGAGCTGCCAGTCTCCGGGATCCGTTGGCGTCGCCGGCCGCTCTGCGGTCGCCGGCACGACCTGAACGATGCGATAGCCGCGCGCCTTGAGGTCGCGCAGGATGTTTGGCAGCGCGCCCGCGGTGCGGGCATGGATGTCGTGCAGCAGCAGAATGCCCTTGCCCATGGCTTCCAGCCGCCTCATGGCGAGGTCGTAGACCTTCGCCGACGAGATGTGGTGCCAGTCATCGGCGAGAAAATCGGTGCTCCAGACCTGGATGCCTTTCGAAGCCAGATAGGCTTCCGCCGCATCGCTGCGGTTCAGGCCGGGAAAACGGAAGAACGGCGCCACCAGGCTCGGATCATCGAGCGCCTTTCTGGTGGAGGCAAAACCGTCCTCGATCTGCTTGGTGGCCTGCTCGAGGCTCATCCTCGGAAAGTTCAAGGGATGGGTTTGGCTGTGTGTCGCGATGGTGTGGCCGGCAGCTGCGAGCTTGCGCACGCCCTCGGGGTTGGCGATCGCCTGTTCGCCGATGGTGAAGAAAATCGCCTTCACGCATTGGTCGGCGAGGATTTGCAGCACCTGGTTGGAGTTCTTTGGCAACGGTCCGTCGTCGAAGGTCAGCACCACCTCGTGATCCCCAAGCGGCAGCGTCTCCGGATATTGCATGGTGCCGAGACGGGGATGCGCGCGGGTGTCGACCACGATGGTGCGCGAGGTGCCGATCGCCTCGGGATGGCCGGGGCAATCGGCTGCCTGCGCCGCCACATGGCCGAACAGCGACACCGACAACGCCGCACACGACCCGACGAGAACGCCGATCCTATGATGACGCATCATGGAGCACCCACATTCCCCGCATCAAAGCGTACGATTAGCTGCCGCACCATGAACGCAGTATTAATCGTCCGGCTTATCGACATGTTTCAGATTGGCGCTGTGGCTGTCAACGCCCGGTTCCCCGGTCTGCTCCTTGGGAACCAGATGGACGACAGGATAGTCGTTATCGCGCAAATAGCGCAGGAAGGCCGGTAGCATGGCTGCCGTCTGCGCCTTGGGGTCGTGAAGCAGGATAATGCCCCGGTTATGGGCGTTCAGGCGCCTGATCAGCAGGGCCAGTTCCCGCTTCGGCGTCATCCGGACCCAGTCGCTCGCCCAGAGATCGGCGCCGAACACCGCAATTCCGCGCGATTGCAGGAAATTGAGGGTGGCCGGCGTCGATTCGAAGCCCGGAAAGCGGAAAAACGGCGTGCTCGGAGTGGGGGTTGCGATCCCATGGAGCGCCAGCTCGACCGCGGAGATGCCATGCTCGATCTCACCGGTGGTCTCGCTCGGCTTGATCCGCATCAAGCTGCGGTGCAACCAGGTGTGGTGCCCGATGGTGTGCCCCTCCGCCGCAATTCGCCGCACCAGGTCCGGATGCTCGGAGGCGGGTTTGCCGATCAGGAAGAATGTCGCGCGCACGCATTCCCGCGCGAGTGCAGCCAGCACCTTTGGCGTCGTCGGGGCCCATGGCCCGTCGTCGAAGGTCAGCACGACCTCATGATCCCCGAGCGGCAGGGTCTGGGGAAAGCTTCTCAAGCCCACCTGCGGATATTCGGCGGGATCGACACTGAGAATCCGCGATGTGCCGAGTGCGTCCTTGCGCGGGCACTCGGCCGCATGCGCGATGGTCATGCCGGCGAGCGTAACCGCGAGCGCGCTCGCCAGACGGATCGGCATTGCGGCCAATTTCGAACCCGACAATTTGGGCATTGCGCTTTCCGTTGCACATTCGCTATTGCCTGCCGTTAGCTCAGACAAACTTGAAGCATTCTGTCAAACGGCGAGGGCCTCCCATGGCCGAAAATATGGACCTTGCCGCAACCGAAATTGGCTCCGTGCTCGACCGCTTTCGCATGCGCACGGAAGCTGGCGAAATCCGCCGCGAATTCGCCGATGAAATCGCGCACCGCATCGAAACCGGCGATGCAGATTTCCTGCGCGAGGTCGTGGCCGAGCTGCACGAGGCCGATCTCGGCGATCTGATTGCGGCGCTGTCGCCCGACGACCGCGTCCGCCTGGTCGAGCTCACCGGCACCGACTTCGACTTCTCGGCGCTCAACGAGGTCGACGACACCGTCCGCGAAGAGATTCTGGAAGAGCTCGAACCCGAAACCGTCGCCGAAGGCGTGCGCGAGCTCGAATCGGACGATGCCGTCGAGCTGCTCGAGACCTCGACGAGGAGGATCAGGAAGAAATCCTGGAGAAATTGCCGCCGCAGGAGCGCGACGCGCTCGAGCGCAGCCTCGACTATCCCGAAAACTCCGCCGGGCGGCGGATGCAGACGGACTTCATCACCGTGCCGCCCGGCTGGACCGTGGGGCAGGCGATCGACTACATGCGCGACACGCCCGACCTGCCGGAGCGGTTTTATGAAATCTATGCCGTCGACGGCGAGCGGCATTGGCAGGGCGCGATCCCGCTCGACGTGCTGTTGCGCTCGCGGCGTCCGGTGGCGCTTGCCGACCTGATCGACCCGGACCGCCACCGCGCATCCGTCACCGACGATCTCGACGAGGTGGCGCGGCTGTTCGGCAAATACAATCTGGTCGCAGCTCCCGTGCTGGACGCCGACGATCGCCTCGTCGGCGTCATCACCGTCGACGACGTGGTCGACGTCATCGAGGAGGAGGCCGACGAGGAGATCAAGGCGCTCGGCGGCGTCACCAGCGACGAGGAGCTGTCGGACAATTTCTGGACCATCGCCAAGGGTCGCTTCAACTGGCTTCTGGTCAATCTAGCCACCGCGTTTCTTGCGTCCTTCGTGCTCGGCCTGTTCGAGGGGCAGCTGGAAAAGATGGTGGCGCTCGCGGTGCTGGCGCCGATCGTCGCGAGCCAGGGCGGCAACGCCGCAACGCAGACCATGACGGTCGCGGTGCGGGCGCTCGCCACGCGCGAGCTTGGCGCGCGCAACGCGCTCCGTGTCGTGTTCCGCGAAAGCCTGGTCGGGCTTGTCAACGGCGTTGCTTTTGCCGTGATCACCGGCGTGGCCGCGGTGGCTTGGTTCAAGATCCCCGGCCTCGGCATCGTGATCGGGCTTGCGATCATCTGCAACCTCGTTGCCGGAGCGCTTGGCGGCATCCTGATCCCGATGGTGCTGGAAAAGGTGAGGGCGGATCCGGCGGTCGCCTCCGGCACCTTCGTCACCACGGTAACCGACGTCGTCGGCTTTTTTTCCTTTCTTGGGATCGCGACCCTTTGGTTCGGGCTCGGGTAAGCGCCCGATGCCGCTTTTATCGTTAATCGGACCTTAACAAGCCTCGCCGATGATACGCCTCCAGGAGGGGTTGGATCATGCAGCGCTTGCGGTTGAAGGCGGACGGAAGGATCGTGGAACTGCGGGACGGGCAAGAGTTCCCGCTCGCGCCCGAGGCCCTTGGGGGACCCGCGGACGCAGGCCAGCCAGGCGTTCGCGACCTGCGACGCCGCGCCCGCCTGACGCAGCAGGAGTTCGCCGCAAGGCTCGGCGTGCCCGTCGACACCATTCGCAACTGGGAGCAGGGCAAAAGGATGCCGCGCGGACCGGCGCGGGCCTTGCTTGCCGTGATCGCGCACGCGCCGGAAACCGTTTTCGCAGCACTTGCAAAAACCTGATTAAGCAAGACGGCGCGCCCGCCTTGGCAGCACCGCCACCGCGCGACATAATGCGGCGGTCGGTTAGAGTGCTCCAAATATGCATTTCGTCGAGGCCAACGGCGCAAGAATTCCCTCGATCGGGCTTGGTACCTGGGAACTGCGCGGTCGCACCTGCGCGAGAATAGTCGAGCAGGCCCTGAAACTCGGCTATCGCCATATCGACACCGCGCAAATCTATGAAAACGAACGCGAAGTTGGCGAAGGCCTGCGTGCATCGGGCGTTCGGCGCGACGAGGTCTTTGTCACCACCAAGATCTGGACCAACAACTTTACACCTCACGTGCTCGAGCGTTCCGCCAAGGAGAGCCTCGTCAAGCTGCGCATGTCGGAGGTCGATCTCCTGCTGCTGCATTGGCCCAATCCGCAGATTCCGCTCGCCGAAACCCTGGGTGCGCTCGCGCGCGCCAAGCAGATGGGTCTTGCGCGACACCTCGGCGTTTCGAATTTCACGGTGGCTCTGATCGAGGAGGCGGTGGCCGCCTGTCCCGAACCTTTGGTCTGCGATCAGGGCGAGTACCATCCCTATCTCGACCAGGACAAAGTGAAGGAAGCGTGCGCGAGGCATAACATGGCTCTGGTCGCCTACAGCCCGATCGCGAAGGGCGGCATCAAGAAGGACGAGACCTTGAAACGGATCGGGCTCTGGCATCGCAAGAGTGCGGCGCAAGTCTGCTTGCGCTGGCTGGTGCAGCAAAATGTGTCGGCGATTCCGCGCACCTCGCGCATCGAACGACTGTCCGAAAACATCGACGTGTTCGATTTCGAGCTGTCGGAGGAGGAAATGGCCGAAATTTCCGCACTTCGAAGCGCGCGCGGTCGGCTGACCGACTTTGGTTTTGCACCGAAATGGGATTGAGGAGCTAGTGATGCGATGCCCGAACCGCTATGCTGCGGCCGGGCAAGGGACGGCTTCGAATTTCGGCGGCAATGAACGTTCGGCAGTACATACGACCGGACATCGCGGCATCGGCGATCGCGCATCTGTCGGTGCTGGCGCTGGTGTTTGTATTTGCCGAGGTGCATCCGTTCGGTGTCGTCACGGCCGAGCCGATCACAGTCGATATTGTGCGGCTTGACGAGATCGGGACGAAGGTCGAGCCTGATCCTCAGCTGCAGCTGCGGTCGTCCGATCTTGCTGCGGGAAGCAAGGAGGCAGAGCCCGCAGCTCAGGCAGCTCCGGCGGCGGAACAGGCCGAAAGCGTTGCGCCCCCACCGCAACAGCAACCCGCCCGCCAGAACCGGAAGGAGGCTGCGCTTGAACAGAAGCAGCAAGAGCAGAAGCAGCAAGCCAAACCGCAGGAGGCCCAGCAGCCGCCCCAACCACCTCAGGTGACCCAGCCGCCGCCCCAGCCCCAGCCTCAACCGCAGGCCGAAAAACAATCGCCGCCTCCGCCGCCCCAGCCGGCGTCCTCACCATCTCTTGACTATACGCCGCCAGAGCCCGACATCACCGTCAAATATCACGTAATGCTCGGCCTGCCCCAGGGCATGCCGGTGACGTTGCCCAAATCGCCGAGCGACAAGACCAGCGAGAAATCGGGTGAGGGCGGCGACGCAACCGCGTCCACCAAGGCCGACATGTCCTCGACCATCATCGAGGAGTTTCGCCGGCACCTGAAGACCTGCTCGAAACTGCCGCATTCGGTCGCCGCAACCGACAAGGTCAGGGTCAAGCTCAGAGTGGTGATGACGCCGCAAGGCCGGCTCGCCGCCGATCCGATCCTCATGGAGGCGAGCGCGTCGGCCAAAGGTCCGCTTCTGATGCAGAGCGCGGTCGCAGCACTCAACGCGTGCCAGCCCTATACGATGCTGCCCGCCAATCGCTACGGCGAGTGGAAGGTCATCGACCTCTCCTTCACGCCGGACGATTTTTCGTCGTGAGCTAGTTTCCCATCGCCTTCCAGGCATTGGAGGCGAATTGCCGCCGCCAGGTCACGATGACCACCGCGGCGGTCGTGACGAACAGCACCCACGGACTGACGAACCAGCCGAGATAGCCGAGCGCGAAGAAGAAGGCGCGCTGTCCGCGATTGAAGTGACGTCCGGCCGATTCGAACAGGCGGGCGGTCCGCAAGACATGCGCCTCCGCTTCCGGCGTGTCGCGTTCCGAGGCCGTCGGCATCGCTCCGAACAGGATCGCGACATAGTTGAACAGACGATAGGCCCAGGCAAACTTGAAGAAGGTATAGACGAAGATCAGGATCAGCCCGACGCATTTGATTTCCCACAGCGCGGGCGAAGGACTGAGATCAATCGGCAGCGTCGAGAGCACCGCAAGCGCGTCATTGGTGGAGCGCAGCAGCGCCAGCGCGCCGCCGATCGCGATCAGGCTGAGGAGGCGAAGAACGCGGTTCCGTTCTGCAGGCTAGCCATGATCTGCATGTCCACCATGCGCGCCTCACGGTCGAGCATGCGGCGGACCCATACCTCGCGGTAGATGTTCATGCGCGCCGACGGGCTATTGCGCCCGTAGTCGCTCCGCTCGAGCGTGTGGGCGTAGACCAGCCATTCAATGGCGAAGAAGCCGACCGCCAGGCAGTCGACCAGATATGGGCGCATGCTTGATCCCCCGTTCGCATCCGGACCGCGGGCGTGCTAAAGCGCGGCAGTGCGTGTGGCAAGATGGATTTCGAGATGACCTTGAAGCTCGTGATCGGCAACAAGAACTATTCCTCGTGGTCGATGCGGCCGTGGCTCGCCTTGCGCGGCAGCGCCATCCCCTTCGAAGAGATTTTCATTCCGCTCTATACCGGTCAGGCCGACAAGGATCGCATCCTCGGCTTTGCCCGCTCGGGCAAGGTGCCTATCCTGATCGACGGCGACGTCACGGTGTGGGATTCGCTTTCGATTATCGAATATGTCGCGGAGCGTTTTCCGCAGGCCAGGCTCTGGCCCGAGGACCGCGGCGAACGGGCGCATGCGCGCTCGATCTCCGCCGAGATGCATTCGGGTTTTTTGCCGCTGCGCAACGAGTGCGGCATGAACCTGCACCGTCCGGTCGGCGCCATCAGTTTGTCGGAGGATGCGCGCGCCAACATTGCGCGGATCCAGGAGATCTGGACCGATTGCCGCGCCCGTTATGGCGAGCGCGGTCCGTTCCTTTTCGGCGGCTTCGGGGCGGCCGATGCGATGTTTGCGCCGGTCGTCCATCGCTTCCGCACCTATGCGATCGCAGTTTCGCTCGAGGTGAAGAACTACATGGAAACCATGACGGCGTTTCCGGCCTTCAGGGAGTGGACCGAAGCGGGGCTCGCCGAAACGATCGTCATCGAGAAATTCGAAAACGCATGAGCGAGCTTGAAGGAATGTGACGGCAATCGCGGCTTGACGCGGCTTCGCGAAAGCGGTCGAATCGAGGGCAGGCACTGCGAGAAAGGGATTAGTCATGGGAATTCTTGATTCATTGGAGAACAATCCGGCGTTCAAGAGCGCGCTGAGTCAGCTGGGCGCAGCCGTGCTTCCCGCGGTGCTGAGCGAGATGATGGGCAGTGGCGGTCAGGGTGGGTTGAATGCGATTATCGCCAAGCTGCAGCAGGCGGGGTTCGGCGATCAGGTGAAATCCTGGATCGGGACCGGCCAGAACCTGCCGATCACGGCCGATCAGCTGAAGCAGGTGCTTGGAAGCGACACGGTCCGGCAGCTCGCGGCCAAGTACAATATCCCGATCGATCAGGTCGCCGAGGTGCTGGCACACCAGCTTCCGTTGGCGGTCGATCGCGCGAGCCCCGACGGCAGGCTGCCTCACACGGCCTGAGGCGCCAGAAAAATCAAGCCGGCAGGGTTCCGGAGCGGCTGGCGATCGGGCCGGATTCCTGGGGCGTATCATTCTGAAAAACCTGAAAAAATCGTGCATTTGCCATGCTCGGATGTTGCTGGCCAATGCGCGACGGCGCATGCTATAAACCCCGCCGGGTTTTCAGCCGGCCGACAGCCATGAGGGATCGTGGGGCGCGGACCGGCTTTGTGTGTGATGGAGAGGGCGTTGAAGCACAAGTTTCCCGTTGGAGCGACCGTCTACTTTACTGCCAGCAACGTGTCGCGCCCGGCTGCGAGCGGTACGTATGAGGTGATCCGACAGCTTCCCACTGAAGGCGACGACTGCCAGTACCGGATCAAGAGTTCGAGCGAAGCCTTCGAGCGGGTGGCCAAGGAAAGTCAACTCGCCATCTCCTGAGCGACAGGCGCTCGGCTGCACACGCGAGCCAAACTGCATCAAACCGCGATGCCCGGGCAAAGTTGGGGCGCGTCGTCGACTTGCCGTATTCGCGGTGCCATTTTCGCGAGCCAAAGACCGTGCTGGCATTGCCTGCGCAAGATGCGCATGATGCCGCGTGAAGGGATAAGCCGCGCATGAACTGGGCATGGGCCACGTCGCTCGATCATATCTGGCATTCGCCGGCCTTTCCGATGTGGCTGACGCTGGCGGCCGCGGGCTTCTTCGGGATGATGGTTCTGATCACGCTGGTGCGCGCCGAGAAGTCGGTTGCGAATGGTGCGCTCACCGTCATCACATTGCTTGCGGTCGGTATTGCCGTTGCCGCGATGATCCGTGGCTACGGTCCGGCAAGCCGCGGTGCGTCGGGCGAGGTCCGGTTGACCGCATCGGCGGTGCCCAACTTGCCGGTCCTGTCTTGCATCGACGATCTGGCTGGTGAAGTTGTCGGCTCAGCCTGCGAGAAGGTTGTGTTCAGCTCGCCGGAATCGGCCGCAACAGCGGTGAGCTATACCGCTTCGCTCATCAGCCGTCTGACCGCGCTGGGCGACGTCGCAGCCGCCAAGCCAAGCATGACGACGGAAATGCTCGCCATCCGCAGGGCGCTGGAACGCGACCGCTACGGGCTGGTCGCTCAGGTGCTGACGGCGCGGGAAGGCTGCACAGCGACGCAATGTGCGGCATTTCGATCCTTGATGGATAGCCGACAAGTCGCGACTAATATCAACGACCGCGTCTTCGAGCTGTTGGTCGGACGATACTCGCCGTCCTGGAACGCTCCGCCGGCGGCGGGCGTGCCGGTGGCGGCGCTGCCGCCATCGGTTCCGACCGGCCGCCCGACCAACGCCGAGTTCCCGAGCTCGGCGAATACGCCTGCGGTCAGCATCATGACGCCGGAACCAGGGGCATCGGGGAGCGGACAACGCGCGGCTCAGTCCGCCGCAGCCAAGCCGCCGGCGGCCGCGGCGCCTGCTGCGAGCCCCGCTTCGCCTCCAACTTCAGCCATGGCATCGGCCAAGAAACAGCCGGCGCCAAAGCAGCGGCCGGCGGCGCCGACATCGATCGCACCCGCAGCCGAGCCCGCGCAGGCGCCCGCTGCGGCGAACGACTGATCCCTTCGCGACAGCCTGCAATAGGGATGCGTTGGCAAATACCTGTTTCCTGACCGGTTTTTCGATTTGACAGGAGCAGGTGAGGTCGCGGAAAACGCAAAGCCCACTCGCCCCTCATCGGATCCCTGCCAGCACCTCATGCCGCTTCACCTGATCAAGCTCGCCGTTGGCTGCGATTCCGTCAAAGAGTTGAAAGGCTGGGTGGCCGAGCGCATGAAGGTCGCCAGGAAAAAGGGTCTTCCGCAACACCACGTTCACGTCACCCGGATGACGCCGAAGCGGATCGACGACATCCTCAAGGGCGGCTCGCTGTATTGGGTGATCCGCGGCGAGATCGCCGCGCGCGAGAAGATCATCGGCATCGAGCCGTTTCGCGACAAGGACGGGATCGGCCGCTGTCGGCTGATCATGCGGCCCAAGGTGATCGCGGTCTCGCCGCGGCCGATGCGTCCGTTCCAGGGCTGGCGCTATTTGACCGAGGACTCCATACCGCCTGATCTCGGCAAGGCCGCGGCCGGCACGATCGCAGCGATGCCGGAACCGATGCGCAGGGAACTGCGCGACCTCGGGCTTCTCTAGCCTGGTCCGGACTAGACGGCGAGATTGTCGATCAGCCGGGTTGTGCCGAGCTTCGCTGCGACCAGGATGCGCAGCGGGCCATCGCCGGTTGACGCGACCGGCCGCAGCGTCTGCGCGTTGCGAAGCTCGAAATAATCCAGTGCAAAACCGGCGGCCTCGATGATGCCGGTGCCGGCCGCCATGGCGGCAGCGATGTCCTCGCCGGCTTTTAGCCGCGCCGCACTTTCCTTCATGGCGCGATAGAGGGCAGGCGCCACCCGCCGCTGCTCTGCCGACAGATAGACGTTGCGCGATGACATCGCGAGCCCGTCGCGCTCGCGTACCGTTCTCGAGCCGATCACCTTGACGCCAAGATCGAGATCGACAGCCATCCGCGTTACCACCCGAAGCTGCTGAAAATCCTTCTCGCCGAAAATCGCAACGTCAGGGCGGCATTGGGTGAAAAGCTTGCCGACCACGGTAGCCACCCCGCCGAAAAAATGCGGCCGGAAGCGATCCTCGAGGCCTGCGGTCGCAGGACCCTCCGGTACGATCCGTGTGGCAAATCCGTCCGGGTACATGGTCTTGACGTCCGGGTGCCAGACGACGTCGACAGCTTCAGCGGTGAGTTTCTCAAGATCATCCTTCCACGTGCGCGGGTATGCGCCAAAATCCTCGGTGGGGGCGAACTGAGTCGGGTTGACGAAAATCGAGACGATCACCTTCTTTGCGCGCCGTTTGGCAAGCCGCACCAGCGCCACATGGCCGTCATGGAGTGCGCCCATGGTGGGAACCAGCGCGACACTGGCTTTCCTGGCACGAAAGCTGTCGACGGCACGGCGCAGAGCCGGGACCGTGCGGGTGATCATGGGGCTGCGGGGCATCGGGACTCAATCTGTCAGGATCTGTCAGGGAAAAAGAGGTCGTTGCGATCGGCCCTGGCGGCCGGCGCTCGACAATACCAAGCCAGCGCGACGCGCGCCAAGCGCGGACGGCCCGCGAACGCTCGATGAACCGATCCGTAACCATCGCGTCTTCGCTCACGGACCGTCCAGAGGCAGGTTTGGATTCACGATGATCAGCAATTTAGGAGCGCGAAAGCGCATTTTGCTTGACCACAGTCGCGCGTGATTTGAAGATGGAGTGAGGGGTCGACAAATGCTGGTGCAGGCAAGCCAAGGGCAACTGGGCTCGGCGCACGTCGTGGTGCTGGGCAACGAGAAGGGCGGTTCCGGTAAATCCACCACCGCGCTGCACATCGCGGTCGCCCTGATGAAGGCCGGCCAGCGTGTCGCCACCATCGACCTCGATTGCCGCCAGCAGAGCTTCACGCACTACATCCAAAACCGCAGCGCCTGGGCACGCCGGACCGGCCTCGACCTCGAAATACCCGTCCATCGGCTGATCAAGCTCGGCGAGACCATGCAGATCGCCGACAATGAAAGTTCCGAATTCCAGCAATTCATGGATGCAGTCGCGGAAGTCGAGCGGACCTTCGACTTCATCGTGATCGACACGCCCGGCACCGACAGCTACCTGATGCGGCTTGCGCATTCGATGGCCGACACCCTGGTCACCCCGATCAACGACAGTTTTCTGGATTTCGACGTGCTGGGGACGGTCGACCCCCAAACCTATGCCGTCACCGGCGAGAGCCACTACGCGCTGATGGTGCGCGAAACCCGCCGCAACCGCCGCCATCTCGACGGCGCCACCACCGACTGGATCGTCGTCCGCAATCGCCTGTCGATGATCGGTTCGCGCAACAAGCAGCTGGTGGCCGACGGCTTGAAGGAATTGTCGTTCCGGCTCGGCTTCCGATCGATCGACGGCTTTGCCGAGCGTGTCGTGTATCGGGAGTTCTTCCCGCGCGGCCTGACCGCACTCGACGATATCGATGAGGCGACGCTCGGAACCCGGCCGAATCTCGGCCATGTCACCGCGAGGGAAGAAGTCACGAGCCTGCTCCGCCAGTTGAAGCTGCCGATCGATGAACGCGGCCGGCGCCGCGCGGCCAACCGGGCCGAATGGTTCAACCAGGTCGACAAGCCGCTCGAGATTCACGACATCCTCAGCGCCTGAAAGCCCACGACAGCGACACTGTCGGGCCCCGCCCAAGCGGTAGGCTGCTACTACCTTTGGTAGTTCAAATACGATATGACGCGTGCTCCGTGCAGCTCTTGCGGGAACCTCCGGGCTTTCCCGGAGTTTTCATTTCACTTTTACCTGATATCTGAACCGAAGTTCGAGATGTCGCGTCGCATAGTAGGCGGCTTCCCATTTGCCGGGCCTGCGCAAGGATTGGGTGCGTCGCACAACGTTCAGGCGGCCAATTCACAACATTTGGCCTTCCTGTCACCTTACAGTGACGTATATTTGAGGAAGCGCGGACCGAGGGTCCCTGAGGAGGCTGGAATAAGGGCCGAAGGCCCATTCCGGATATACGCATGAAACGTGGAATTGCAGTTCTGCTTTCCGTCGGCGCGGTCGCGACTGTCGCCTACTTCACCCTCAGCAAATGGGCGATCCGTCACGAGACCGTCACATTCTACGATGCGTCGCGCGACAATCGTCCCGTTGCGGTTGATCTTGCCGTACGCCGCGACAAGGAGATGCAGGCCAATGCCGGTATGATCACGTTGCCGGTCGCAGTTCTCAATCACGGCAATACCGTCAAGAACACGGAATACTCGTTCCTTGCAAACTTGATGGCCGCCCGCGGCTATAAGGTGATGAGTATCCAGCATGACCTGCCGAGCGATCCGCCGATGGTGACCAAGGTCGGCGAGCTCTATGTCGGGCGTCTGGCGCAGATCCAGCGCGGCGTCGCCAACATCCGTTTTGCCGTCGAGGAAATGAGGAAGGTCCAGCCCAACGCGGATTATGACCATCTGACAGTGGTCGGCCATTCCATGGGCGGCGACATCACGATGTATTTCGCCAAGCAGTATCCCGATGAAGTCAAGAAGGTGGTGACGCTCGACAATCTGCGCGTTCCCTTTACCACCTCGGGCAAGTTCAAGATCCTGACCTTCCGCTCCAAGGATCCGCAGTTCAAGACCGATCCCGGCGTGATCCCGAGCGACGAGGAATGCGAGAAGGCCGGCATCACGGTGGTGAAGACCACCTTCCAGCACAATGACATGCGCGATACCGGATCGGAGGAGGCGAAGGCCTCGATCCAGGGCATGCTCGACAAATTCCTCGCCGATACCGATAATGCTGACATCAAGCCGGTTGAAACCAGCACGCCAAAGGTCCTCGATCCAGGCCCGGTGCCTCCCTATGTGCCGGCCGGGAAGCAGGCCAAGTCTACGGGCACTGCGACGCAATAGGCGTCGCGACATGTGCCGGTGCGTTGAGGGCTTGCAGCGACAGGCCAGACGATGATGTCGGGCGAACCGACCAAACCAGATTCCGGCGACGTAGCTTCGCGCGACAGCGCCAAGTCGTCGTCGTTGCCGGATGCCAAAACCTCCACGTCGGATGATATTGCGGCTTTTGTCGCCAGGGCGCGCGCAATGTCGCCGCATGCCGCCGGCGCGCGGGGCCGGCTGGTTTTCGCGCTCGATGCCACCATGAGCCGACAGCCGACCTGGGACATGGCCTGCGCACTCCAGGCTGACATGTTTCGCGAGGCCGCCTCGCTCGGTAGCCTCGATATCCGCCTGGTCTTCTATCGCGGTTTCAACGAATGCCGCGCGACCGGGTGGATCTCCGACAGTGCCGAACTCGCGCGGTTGATGAGCAAGATCGACTGCCGCGGCGGTAACACCCAGATCGGCAAAGTGTTGGCGGAAGCCCGCCGCGAGGCCGCGGCGTCGGGCGTGCGCGCGGTGGTGTTCGTGGGCGACGCCATGGAAGAAAATGTCGACGATCTCTGCGCCAAGGCGGGCGAACTTGGCATGCTCAAGGTGCCCGTATTCATGTTCCAGGAAGGCCACGATCCGGTCGCAGAGAAGGCGTTCCGCGAGATCGCCCGTCTTACCGGCGGCGCGTGGTGCAGGTTCGATCCGGGAGCGGCCGCCCAGTTGCGCGAATTGCTGCGGGCCGCGGCCGCCTATGCCGCCGGTGGACGCGACGCGCTGAAACGGCTGTCGACGCGCGAAACTGGTGCTGCCAAATTGCTCGGCCAGATGAAGTGATCCCTCACGTTTCGGCGCCGGTCCCACTATATTGGGGCCATGCCGACCCTGATCGCAGGCGCCATTGCCGTTCTGGTTCTGTATTTGCTGCTGCAGATGTTTCGCGCGGCCAATCCGGTCGTGCTGGCGCGCGCGCTCAAGATCACCGGCGGCGTGGTCTCGCTGGCGGTCGCCGCCTTTGTCGGCTTTCGCGGCGAGCTTGCGGTCGCAATCCCGCTCGGCATCTTCGGAGCCGGATTGCTCGGCTGGTCGCCGTTTGGAACAGGCGCCATTCCCAGTTTCGGCGGAATCTTTTCAGGCGCGTCCAGTCGCTCGAGGGGGCAGACGTCGCAAGTCCGCTCGCATTTTCTGGACATGACGCTCGACCACGACAGCGGCGCGCTGAGCGGCCGTATTGTGGCCGGACCCTACGCCGGGCGTTTGCTCGACGAGTTCGATCTCGGCGAGCTGACCGCGATGATTGCGACCTTCGACGGTGAGAGCGTCGCCTTACTTGAAAGCTATCTTGACCGCAGGTTTCCCGCCTGGCGTGAGCACGCGCAGGGAAATGCGGCAGGGGGGCAGCGCCGAGCGGCGCCGGGCGGCAAAATGACGGATGAGGAGGCCTATCAGATCCTTGGCCTGCAGCCGGGCGCGGGGCGCGACGAAATCGGCCGAGCCCACCGTGCGCTCATGAAGAAATTGCATCCCGACCAGGGGGGGTCGACGTACCTCGCCGCCCGTGTAAACCAGGCCAAGGATACTTTGCTTCGCACGCATAACGGCTGACTCCGGCAACGCTCACAAGATATGACGAACAGAAAAAGTGCTTTCAGCCCGTTCGCTCTGTCGACACCCGCTCGCCGTTCGTTCGGCGCGGTCTTTCAAGAAGTTTTAAGCGCAAATTCTTGACGAGAGGTTTGCAGCGTTGTCGCGAGCCGCAGGCATGCCGACGCAAAAAAAGCCCGCGCTGCGATCTGCGCGGGCCTGGTGTCAAAGAGAGAGTTAACGATCAGTTGCGTGCGGTGATGCAGGGAATATCGGAGCGCTTCAGCGCTCGGCACACCGCTTCAGCCTGCTCGCGCTCAAGGCCCGCGAAACGGGCGCGGAACAGTTTGCGATTGTCCTTGGCGATGACGGGCTCCGTGAAGGAATCGGCCTTGCTGAGCAGCCCGCGCGCGGTGTCTTTCGCGGCCTGAATGCGCTGCTGCGCTTCGCTCTCGGTCTCGAGCGCGCCGACCTGGACGATCCAGCCGGTGTGAACGACGGGCTTGATCGCCCCATTCTGCTGGATGATCTGCGGCTGAACCGCTGGAGCCGGGGGCGCCGGCGGCGGCGCGGGTTGCGCTGATGCGACGGCAACGGGCGCAGGGACGGGGGCAGTTGGCGCGGCTGCAACCGGTGCCGCCTGCTGCGCGACAGGTGCGGCTGCGGCGAGGCTGGATGCCGGCAGCACGCCGAGCACGCCATTGCCGGTGCCGTGACCGGGCGGCTGCGGCGGCAACTCGGCCCGCGCGGGCGCAGCTCTTGCAGGTTCGGGCTTTGTGATTTCCGCCGCCCTTGCGACCACGGCGTTCGATGTTTCCGGTACAGCCGGCTGCTTCTGTGGCACCGCGCCGGTCATGGGAGGAGGCGCGGGCTGTGAGGGGCCGGCGGAGGCGAGCTTCATCGATCCCGCCCTGACCTGCAGCGTCTTGACCTTGACGGGCTTCATCGGTTCGGAGGCGCCAGGGATTGCGGCAATCGGCTGGGTATGGATCACGCCCGATGACAGCGGGGCCGGTTCGACTTTGGCTTGCGCGACAGGCGTGGCAGCGGTTGCTTCAGCAAGGGCCGCCGTAACCTTCGCGGCTTTCGATGCGGGCGCGCGCATCGCGGGCGACCAGGAGTCGGCGGAGGCGGGCGCGGCGTCCCCCTGCGCCTCGGCTTCCGGCGCTGGCGGAGCCTTCGGCTGAGCTTCGGCGTCGGCAACGTCTGTCGTCGTCTCCGTCGAATTGCGCTCGGTGATCGCGGCAACGGTGCGGGAGGTCGCAGCCTTGCCGAGATTTTCCGCCAACAGGTTGCGCATGATGGCATCGCGCGAGCCGCCGCTGCGGCCGCCCAGCACGACACCGACGAGGAAGCGGTTGCCGCGGTGCATCGAGGTTACGAGATTGAAGCCGGAGGCCCGGGTATAGCCCGTCTTGATGCCGTCGACGCCCTCGACATTGCCAAGCAGATGATTGTGGTTGGAGATCGAGTGGCCGCGGAAGGCGAAGGTCTGCGTCGAGAAGTAGCGATAATAGCGCGGGAAGCGGTCCTGGATGGCGCGGCCGAGCGTGGCCTGATCGCGTGCTGTGGTGACCTGCTCGTCGTTGGGAAGACCCGAGGCGTTGCGGTAGACGGTCTTGCTCATGCCGAGCGCGCGAGCCTTGCGCGTCATCATCTTGGCGAACTCGTCTTCACTGCCGCCGATCGCTTCGGCGATGACGACGGCGGCATCGTTGGCCGAACGCGTCACCAATCCCTTGATCGCGTCTTCGACCTTGATGGTCTGTCCGGGATGCAGGTCGAGCTTGGTCGGATCCTGGTCGGCGGCGTGTGCCGAGACCGGCATCTCCGTATCGAGCTTCATCTTGCCCGCGTCGAGACGCTCGAACAGCAGATAAAGTGTCATGATCTTGGTGAGCGAAGCCGGGTGACGGATGCCGTCGGGGCTGGTGGCGGCCAGCGTTGCGCCGGAATTGCCGTCGATGACGATCGAGGAGAATTGCGGACTGTAGCTGTCGTCGGAATCGTGGTGGCGGACGTTGTGGGTATAGTGATGCCGGTAGTGGCGACGCGCCTGCGCGCTGTCGCTCGTGATGGCCGCCCCTGCAAAAGCGACGAGACCAAAGACACCAACGCGAACCAGTCGCGAGGAAGCCAGGTTTTTGCGAAGCATGAATCCCCGTCCCAGTTTCTGATTAGATCACCGGTTCGTGAGGCAAAATTGTGCCCATTCCCCAGGGGATCCTTCCCTGCTCGAAGCCGCGAAGCGAACGCGATTTCTGCGACACGCTCGAGGCTCAAGCTGCCGTTCTAGCTAAGATGTTGTATACAAACGGATTCTCACCGTCTGTCGGAAGGCCAACAAGTCCGGGAATCAGGTTAGGTCGCGCAGGTTGCCAAAAGATTAAAGAACCCTTGCCTAAGCCACTGGAATTTACCTCGGAATTCGCACTATTTGTGCGTTGCACAAGATCGTTGACATTTATTGTGCAGTGCACTATATGAGTCGTGGCGCAGGGAGCCGGGGAGCCTCCCGGATGCGCAGTCTGGGAAAAGGGATCGTTCCACGATGTTCAAGGTTGAAGACATTCAGAACTACGGCAAGGAGCAGTACGAGACGGCTGTCGCTGCGGCGACCAGTTTGCAGAACGGGCTCCAGGCAATCGCCACAGCCTATGGCGACTACACCAAGAAGTCCTACGAGGACACCAAGTCCTTTGTTGAGAAGCTTTCGGGTGTGAAGTCGCTGGACAAGGCGGTGGAGGCGCAGAGCGAATTCGCCAAGGCGGCCTACGAGACGTTCGTTGCCGACTCGCAGAAGATCGCGGGCCTTTACGGCGACCTCGCCAAGCAGGCCTACAAGCCTGTCGAAAGCCTGATCGCCAAGCTCAATCCGTCCGCGCACTGACTTGTGCATACCTCATTGAATCGAGAGCCCGGCTGTTGCGGCCGGGCTTTTTTCTTGCTGATCCAACCGTTGTCGCAATCGCGACACCAATGATGATTTGGAAGGGTGAGGCCAGGCCGTAGAAAAACGGATCAACTCACCGGCAAAGCGCCAGTTCATCATGAAGTTTTGTGATGAACACAATGAATGCCGCAGTGATGCCGCCCGGTTTTGTCAAATCCGGCGAAATTGATTAACGTAAGCGGGATCGCAAGGGGTTCAGGAATCGGATCCGGCGCAGGAGCGTGCCATGGTAATGGTGCGCTTGCGCGCGGCGGGTGATTAACCCATATTTGACTGGTTACGATCGGATCGGGCCGGCCGGATGGCGATCTGGAAAGTTGGGAGGCCACGAAGGCTCCGGCGGAACATTCTCCAATGGGGTCGTCTTTCCCATGGGACGTCGAAGGCTGTGCAAGATACCGTGCCAAAATACCCGTGCCATGTCGCAACTGACTCTCATTCCTGACCTGCAAGCGGCGGCCGCGAGCGCCGTCACCGGCCCCCGAATGGGGAATGATGAAAACCGTTCCGCCGGTCCCACCGGTCCAGCGACATCGGTCATCACCAAGGTCAAACCCAAGACCAAGCGGCCGAACCTCTACCGCGTGTTGATCCTGAACGATGACTACACGCCAATGGAGTTCGTCGTCCACGTCCTGGAAAAGTTCTTCCAGAAGGACGTTGAGGCGGCCACCAAGATCATGCTGCACGTCCACCACCACGGAATCGGTGAGTGCGGCGTGTTCACCTATGAAATTGCCGAGACCAAGGTGACGCAGGTGATGGATTTCGCGCGCAAGCACCAGCATCCCCTGCAGTGCGTGATGGAAAAGAAATAACACCACGCCAGGAATCTGGATCTTGCGCCTCTTGCCCCCGGCGTACGGCCGAACGGAACGGGTTTTGCATCGAAAGCGAGCGTGGCGCATACTGGCCTCGCGGAACCGGTCTTTTGCCGCGCGCGGGTATGCCTATATGACAAATGTTGTTGTTGCCTGATCGGGCGACGACGATCATGATGGCCGGGGGCCACAGGAGCGCGAATGCCGACTTTTTCCCAAAGCCTAGAACAATCCCTGCATCGCGCGCTGGCGATCGCGAATGAGCGCCACCACCAATATGCGACGCTCGAACATCTGTTGCTGTCCCTGATCGACGACTCCGACGCGGCGGCCGTCATGCGGGCCTGCAGCGTCGACCTCGACAAGCTGCGTACCAGCCTGGTCAACTATCTCGAAACCGAATTCGAAAACCTCGTCACCGACGGCGCCGACGACGCCAAGCCGACCGCCGGCTTCCAGCGCGTGATCCAGCGCGCCGTGATCCACGTCCAATCCTCCGGTCGCGAAGAAGTGACCGGCGCCAACGTGCTGATCGCGATCTTTGCCGAGCGCGAGAGCCACGCCGCCTATTTCCTGCAAGAACAGGACATGACGCGCTACGATGCGGTCAACTACATCAGCCACGGCATCGCCAAGCGGCCGGGGGTCTCCGAGGCTCGCCCGGTGCGCGGCGTCGACGAGGAGACCGAGACCAAGGGCAACGAGGACTCCAAGAAGAAGGGCGAGGCGCTCGAGACCTATTGCGTCAACCTCAACAAGAAGGCGCGCGACGGCAAGATCGATCCCGTCATCGGCCGCAATTCCGAGATCAATCGCGCCATCCAGGTGCTCTGCCGCCGGCAGAAGAACAATCCGCTGTTCGTCGGCGAAGCCGGCGTCGGCAAGACCGCGATCGCCGAGGGGCTCGCCAAGCGCATCGTCGACAGCGAGGTGCCGGAGGTTCTTTCGGCCGCGACAGTGTTTTCGCTCGACATGGGTACGCTGCTTGCCGGTACGCGCTACCGCGGCGATTTCGAGGAGCGCCTGAAGCAGGTTCTCAAGGAACTCGAGGCGCATCCGAACGCGATCCTGTTCATCGACGAGATCCACACCGTGATTGGCGCCGGCGCCACCTCCGGCGGCGCGATGGACGCGTCCAACCTGCTGAAGCCCGCGCTTGCCTCGGGCACCATCCGCTGCATGGGCTCGACGACATACAAGGAGTATCGCCAGCACTTCGAGAAGGACCGCGCGCTGGTGCGGCGCTTCCAGAAGATCGACATCAACGAGCCGACGGTCGAGGACGCGATCGCGATCCTCAAGGGCCTCAAGCCGTATTTCGAAGACTATCATCGGCTGAAATATACCAATGAGGCGATCGAGGCCGCCGTGCAGTTGTCCTCGCGCTACATCCACGACCGCAAGCTGCCCGACAAGGCGATCGACGTGATAGACGAGTCCGGCGCGGCACAGATGCTGGTCGCCGAGAACAAGCGCAAGAAGACGATCGGCATCAAGGAGATCGAGACCACGATCGCCTCGATGGCGCGGATCCCGCCAAAGAGCGTCTCCAAGGACGATGCCGAGGTGCTGAAGCATCTCGAGCAGACCCTGAAGCGCGTGGTTTTCGGCCAGGACAAGGCAATCGAGTCGCTCTCGGCATCGATCAAGCTTGCGCGGGCTGGCCTGCGCGAGCCGGAGAAGCCGATCGGCTGCTATCTGTTTTCGGGCCCGACCGGCGTCGGCAAGACCGAGGTCGCAAAGCAGCTCGCGGCTTCGCTCGGCGTCGAGCTGCTTCGCTTCGACATGTCCGAATACATGGAGCGGCACACGGTGTCGCGCCTGATCGGCGCGCCTCCCGGCTATGTCGGCTTCGACCAGGGCGGTCTTTTGACCGATGGCGTCGACCAGCATCCGCATTGCGTGGTGCTGCTCGACGAAATCGAGAAGGCCCATCCCGATCTCTACAATGTGCTGCTGCAGATCATGGATCATGGCCGGCTCACCGACCACAACGGCAAGCAGGTCAACTTCCGCAACGTGATCCTGATCATGACGACCAATGCCGGCGCGTCCGATCTCGCCCGTCAGGCCTTCGGCTTCACCCGCAACAAGCGGGAAGGGGACGATCACGAGGCGATCAATCGGCAGTTCGCGCCCGAGTTCCGCAACCGTCTCGATGCCATCGTTTCGTTCGCGCATCTCAACGCCGACGTGATCGGCATGGTGGTCGAGAAGTTCGTGCTGCAGCTGGAAGCGCAGCTTGCCGACCGCGACGTCACCATCGAATTGTCGGAGCCCGCGAAAGCCTGGCTCATCAAGCACGGCTACGATGAGCAGATGGGCGCACGGCCAATGGCGCGCGTGATCCAGGAGCACATCAAGAAGCCGCTCGCCGACGAGGTTCTGTTCGGCAAGCTCAAGGGTGGCGGCCACGTCCGTGTCGTGCTCGCCAAGGATGAGGCGACGGACGCCGACAAGATCGGCTTCGAGTTCGTCGAAGGGCCGGTCACGCCAAAACCGGAAAAGCTTCCCGGAGCGCGCAAGCGCAAGCCGAAACCGAGCGGCCCGAACGGCGGCGGTGGTGCCGGTGGCTCCAAGGGCCCGGCCACCAAGGGGCCATTGGTCAAGGTGTGAGACGCGTTTCTCGATAAAAGCAAATGGCCGGCGCGAGCCGGCCTTCTTGTTTCGGGCAAGTCGCGTTGCGCCTAGCGGCGTGGCTTCGGCTTGTCCTGCACCTGGATTGATCGCAGGTAGTCCACCGCCGCCTCGGCGTCCTCCTGGCTGAAATGGAACGATGGCATGTCTGGATGGATGGTGGACAGGCCGTCCTGCAATCGCTGGCCAAAATCGCTGTCGTAGAGTTTTTCATCGCCAAAGGTTCGAAACGGCGGCGCGTCAGGATGCGGGCTCCGGCCGGTCTTGCCCGTGGCATGGCAGCGCGCGCACATCCTCTCCAGCAGGGCCTTTCCATGCTGCTTTCCGCTCTCCGCGCCATACCCGGTCGCGGCGATCGCAAGGACAAACAGCCCGGCCAGGCAGAAACGGTTCAAGGCAAGTCCTCCCGCACGCAGCATCCGCGCTACCAACGCGCGCTGGACTTGCCGTAAAGGTAGAGCGCGACGAGCCCCATGGTCACTGCGGTCGAGGCCGCAATGACAATGCGATCCCAGTTGGGTTGCCGTCCGTTTGACCTGTTCAACGCAAGCATCGTCAACAGGGCCTTCATTCCAACCTTTCGCATCCAACATGCCCTGATTGTGCATCATTGGACGATGCGCAAGAAACGAGGGTACGCCTTGAGGCAGATCAAGTGCAATAAGCCACCGGCCTCGCGCCCGGTCGGAGTCACTGCCCGATGGCCCAGTCCGCGATTTCGACTGCCTCGCCGCCAACCCGTGCCTTCCAGGCGGCGATCGGACTTGCGGCGGCTTGCCTGAGGGTCTTGACAACGGACGCCGGCGCCGGATCTGCGATGCGAACGCCATTCTCGCGCATGCGCGCATAGTTCTCGGCGGTACGGTGAGCAAGGAGCTCGAACTGGCTTTCCTCGGTGTCGTGTGCGGCCGCCAGCACGTCTGCCTTGATCGTCGCTGGAAGCGCCGCAAACGCCTCCTCGCGGATGAAGGCAAGTGATACCGGCATTGCATAGTTGATCGCCGCAAAATAGGGAAGGAAATCCCAGAGCTTGCGGCCCGAGCCGCCGTCGCCGGAGGTGAGGACGGCGTTGAGCCGGTGCTCCCTCAAGCCCGCAAGCGTGGCATCCATCGGCAGGATTTCCGCGTTCGCGCCGGCGGCTCGCATCACCGCGGTGGAAGCCGCATCATAGCTCCGCATCGACAGCTTCGACAGATCGTCGGGGTTTTCGATGGCGCGATCCGACCACAGGCCGGTCGCGGGCCAGATCGTCAAATAAAGCAGTTTGAGGCCCTGGCTTGCGAGCGCCTTCTCGTAAAGCGGCCGCGCGCGGGCACTGAGGGCGCGTGCTGTCTCGACCGATTGTACGACAAAGGGCAGGGTCGGCAGGCCGAACACCGGATCGAGCGCGGATAGCCCGCCGGCAAAGGCATCGCCGCCAGCAATGCGCCCCTCTCGTGCCGCGCGCGGCATGTCGCCGGATGTGATTTTCAGCTCGTTGTCGAATGCATTGGATGCGGTGACGAAACCGCCGGTGCGCTCTGCGACAAGCTTCGAGAAGGTGACGAGCCCGATTCCGGAGATGTTGTCTTGCGGATACTCGGTCGCCATGCGCCAGCTTACCTGGGCTGCGGCCGGGTCGGCGCAAAGCGCGACGGCGACAGCAAGCAGTGCAGCGCAGATGCGCGGAAGGGCGGAGACGACGTGACGGCGGGTTAGCATGGCGATCACTGACCGCATCCGTGCGCGCGGGTCAATGACAAACCGTAGGCAGGCGTAACCTGGTTGTGAACGCGACGCCGTCAGTCTTCGCCGAGCAACTGGTTGATGCGGCGCTGCAGCTGCCGCTTCTTTTTCTCGCTCCGGCGCAACCGCGCATCAAGGTCGTTTGCCGGCGCATCCGTAACCATGGTCTTGAAGGCGAGCCCGACTCGATTGGCATGCCGCCAGATCATCCGCGCCAGATAGGAGCGCCCCTTGCGGGAGATGGCCAGGTTGATCTCGCGCGGAATGCGCGCCGAAGCCTCGAGTTCGACGCAGGCACCGCGTTCGGAGAAATCGCGCACCACGCAATCCATGGTCGCGCTGTCGCCGATTTCGGCGACCCCGCCATAGAGCACTTTGTCGCGTGCGCTCGCCCGCCGTTCCTCCATTGCCATCCTCCGCAGATAGGGTGGGACTTTACGCATGTTGTCGTGGCAGGGAAGGCGCCGGCTCCGGCGAACTGGCGTTAAGGTAAACCGCAGGGAACGCAAGGTTTATGAAGATTGGGGGCCCCTTAGTAAACATGGTGCGTCGCCCCGAGGCGGGGAGCATTAACAGCGTGTCCTCGATGCCCGGAACAACCTCGTTCTCGAACAGGCCGATCCCGGAAAAGCGCTCCCGATAGAGCAACAGCGCCTTCCCCGCCAGCGCTTCGGTATCGACGAGCTTCTTGAGGCTCGCAAGCAGGGGAGGGCCGATGCACCAAGCCAGCTGATCCTCTGTCGGAACGGGCTGTCCGAGTCGTTCCAGGGCGTACTGGATGGAACGGGTAATCCCCGCTTTCGGGTCGGTTAGCGTGCCGTCAAGATCGAAATAGATAATGCGCATCGGGGCTGATCGGCGTTGGATAGAGCGCGAGCTGCCGGAGTCGAGGATGGATTTGCTTCAAGCCATCAAAACCATGCGGATTGGCGCGGTCGTTTTCGCTCTTGTGATGGTCCTGGGGACGACGGCGCCCGTTCTCGCCGAGGACTCGCCCGCCAGAACGGGCGTGGCGATCCCGAGTGTCGAAGAGCTCGCGATGCCTGGTGGCGGCCTGCAGAAGGCTGACGCGGGCGGCGAAAGCACGCGCGAGGCGATCTGTCTCATGATCGAGTCGGCGGCGCGGGCCAACGACCTGCCGCTGGAGTTTTTCGCGCGCGTGATCTGGCAGGAAAGCCGCTTCCAGTCGGACGCTGTCGGGCCGGTGACGCGCAGCGGCCAGCGCGCGCAGGGGATTGCGCAATTCATGCCGGGCACCGCGAGCGAACGGGGACTGCTCGATCCTCTCAACCCTGTTCAGGCGTTGCCGAAATCGGCGGAGTTCCTGGCCGAGCTGCGCGCACAATTCGGCAATCTCGGCCTTGCAGCCGCGGCCTACAACGCCGGTCCTCGCCGCGTGCGCGAATGGCTGGCCGGCACCGGGTGGATGCCGTATGAGACCCGCAACTACGTCTCCGCCATCACCGGCTCGACCGTGGACGTTTGGGCCAAGGCCGGCAAGGGCGGCAAGATGCCGGAGAGCGCGCCGCCGACCACCTGCCGCGATTTGATGGCGCTCCTCAAGCGCGCACCCAGTCCATTCATCGAACAGCTTGAGGAGCGCGTAACCCTTGCGGCGGCAAAGATCTGGGGCGTGCAGCTTGCCGCAGGCTTCGATCGCAACAAGGCGCTGGCGATGTATGCGCGCGCGATCAAGAAACTGACTTCTGTCATCGGGGACCGCGACCCCAGCATCCTGAGCACGATGGCGCGCAGCCGTGGCACCCACGCTTTCTATGTGGTGCGGATCGGCGCAGACAGCCGGCCCGAGGCGGACGATCTCTGCAACCGCATCCGCAAGGCGGGCGGCGCCTGCTTCGTGCTGAAGAACATGTTCGTGAGGGGATGAGGCGCAAGGCTCGTCCGCGCCAATGATGGTTGACTGACGCCTCTTTGATCCCCGTTATGCGGCCAATGCTGCTGCCGCCGCTCGATTCGCCGCAGTGGAATAGCTCGCTCCGCGCTTTCGCGTGGGGCATGAGGTCTGTCGGCTGGACCATCCTCGCGGCTGTCCTGTTTGCAACCTATCTCGGTATCGGTGCGCTCGCCCATGACAGCGGTTTCAGCCTGGCCTGGACCCTGCTCTCGACGCTGCTGGTCTGGGCCGGACCGGCGCAGATCATCGTGATCACGACGCTCGGGTCCGGTGCCACCATTTTGCAGGCAGCGCTTGCGGTGACCATGAGTGCGGTCCGCCTGTTTCCAATGGTGGTCTCGGTGCTGCCGCTGATGCGTACGGAGAAGACCAAACGGCGAGAGCTCATCCTGGCCGCGCATTTCACCGCCGTGACGCTATGGGTCGAATGCCACCGCTTTCTGCCGCAGGTGCCGCGCGAACGGCGCATCGCTTTCGTGCACGGGCTCGGAACGGGCCTTTTGTGTGTCAGCCTCTGCGCCAACGCGATCGGCTTCCTGCTCGCCGCCAATCTGTCGCGGACGCTTGGTTCTGCGATCCTGCTGCTCACGCCGCTCGCCTTCCTGTTCTCGACCGCGCGTAATTCGAAGGAAATCGCCGACGTGCTCGCTTTGGTGCTGGGGCTCTTGTTCTATCCGCTTGCTGCACTGATGGATAGCGGCCTCGACATTCTCGTCAGTGGCGTGGCGGCGGGCAGCGTCGCCTACGGCGTTCATCGCCTGAGGGAGCGCGCATGAGCGAGTTCCTTGGCGACTGGCATGCGCTCGGCGTGCTTCTGATTGCCGGCGTCATTCCAAACCAGATCTGGCGAATGCTCGGCCTGTGGTTCGGCGGCGGGCTGGATGAAGGGTCGGAACTTCTGATCTGGGTGAGGGCGGTGGCGACCGCCATTCTCGCCGGCGTCATAGCGCAGATCCTGGTGCAGCCGCCGGGGGCGCTTGCAAGCGTGCCGGGCTTTCTCCGCTATGGGTCGGTGGTCGCGGGATTTGTGGCGTTCATGCTGGCGCGGCGGTCGATCTTTGCCGGCGTTGCCTGCGGCGAAATCGTCATGCTTGCGGGCAAGTGGTGGCTGGGCTGACGCCAGGCCAATTGCGGGCTATTGTCGTGCCAACAAGAAAACATCGGGGAAAACAGCATGCGCACGCGATCAGGCCAGGTTCTTTGTCTCGTGCTCGCGGCGATCCTGGCCGCACCATTCGCGCGTGCCGGCGACTATCCGACCCGACCCATAAAGCTTATCGTGCCTTATCCGGCGGGCGGACCAACCGATGTGGTTGGCAGAATGGTCGCCGACTATCTGTCGCGCGATCTGAAGCGGTCGGTCTTTGTCGAGAACAAAGGCGGCGCGCAGGGCACGATCGGCGCCGAAGCCGCTGCCCGTGCCGAGGCGGACGGCTACACGCTTTTCTTTACGGTCGCGTCGATCTTCGTGCTCAACCCCGTGCTCTACAAGAAGCTCGGCTACGATCCCGATCGCGATTTCCGGATGCTCGCCATCGTCACCGACGTTCCCGTCGTGATGGTGATTCACCCCTCGGTTCCGGCGAAGACGGTTGCCGAGTTCGTGGATTATGCTCGGCAAAATCCCGGAAGGCTCAATTTCGGCTCGGCCGGCACCGGCGGAACGGTTCACCTCTCGGGCGAAATGTTCAAGCAGATGGCGGGCATCGACATGATCCACGTGCCGTACAAGGGCGCAGGCCCCGCGCTCACGGACCTGATCTCGGGTCAAATCCAGTTGATGTTCGAGTCGCTCGGCACCGCCCTGCCGCCGGTCCGAGCGGGCCTGTTGCGGCCGCTCGGGGTCAGTTCAGCGGAGCGTCTGCCCGATCTGCCTGATGTTCCCACCATTGCAGAAAGCGGCTACCCCGACTACCGCGTCAGCATCTGGTATGGTCTTGCGGCTCCTGCCAAAGTTCCCGACGAGGTCGCGCAGAGGCTCGGCGAAAGCGTTGCGCGCGGCTTGAACGACGAGGCGTTCCGCGCCTCGCTTGTGAAAGTCGGCTTCCCGCCGCTTCGGCCGCGCGATGCCGGCGGCATCAAAGCCTTTATCGAGGCCGATCGCGCGCGATGGGCGCGCGTGATCAAGACGCTCAACATATCTTTGGACTAGAGAAGAGGGGAAGATACGAGAATGGAAATCCGCGAGGGCGAGGTCGCCGCCGATATTCCGCCGCCGCGTGATGCGGCATTGTATTTCATCGGACGCATCCGCACGCCCTGGAGCTCGCGGCTGGAAACGCCGCGGCAGGGCCGTCATGACGGACCGGTCTGCCGGCTCGAGATCTTCGAGCCCTGGGTACCCGCGATCAGGGGCGTCGACTTCTACGAAAATCTCGAAGTGATCTACTGGCTGCACCAGTCGCGCCGCGACCTCGTGCTGCAGAGCCCCAAGAACAACAACAAGCTCCGCGGCACCTTTTCGTTGCGCTCGCCGGTGCGGCCAAACCCGATTGCAACCTCGATCGTCAAGCTGGTCGCCATCGAGGGCAACGCCATCCTCGTGCGCGGCCTCGATTGTCTCGACGAAACGCCGCTGCTCGACATCAAGCCGGACCGTTGCGAGTTCACGCCGCTCGCTGCGCCGCAATCCGGCGATTTCCAAACGGAGTGATCGCGCCTTTCCTCCCTTGAGAGATCGAGACGCGGTACAAACTCGGCCGGATCAAGCTGCGCGACGCTTGCTTTTTCCTGATCGGGCCTTGGCCTTTTTGACAGGCTCAGCCAAGGCCGCTTCCTCAGCCAGGGCGACGGGGCTATCAAGCGAGGTCGCCAGGATTTCGCGTTGCGCGCTGAGCCAATAGGCGTCGGCGTTGCCCTCGGGCCGGCCATCGGCGACCCAGAGATGGTAGGCGCGTTCGCGGATCGCCTCTTCCAGATTCTGCATGGCATGACTCCTTCACGTTGCAGTGCGGAATCATTGGCGCAACGTGGTTAACAAAGTCTAAACAGGCCACGGCCGCCGCTACGCCAACGCCGCGATCAGCTTCGCCGCGTTCGCTTCCAATATTTTGGCGTCTTCCTTGCGGCTTGCCGGCGGCAACAGCGCAACGCCCTCATGGCGCGGCATCACGTGCACATGCAAGTGGAAGACCACCTGTCCACCGGCGTGCTCGTTGAACTGCTGGATCGTGACGCCGTCGGCGGCAAAAGCCGCTTTCGCGGCGGCTGCGATCTTGTGGGTCGCGCGCGAGACATGCAGATAGTCCTCAATCCTGATGTCGAGGATGTTGCGGGCCGCCGCTTTCGGGATCACGAGCGTGTGGCCGGGTGTGCGCGGCATGATGTCGAGGAAGGCCAGCACATGGTCGTCCTCATGGACCTTGTAGTAGGGAAATTCGCCGCGCAGGATCTTTGCAAAAGGGTTGTTCGGGTCGTAGGCGGGCATGGCGGCTCCCTTCAGACAATTTTTCGGCAACTTCCCTGAAACGGTATTGCCGGTCAAGGCGCCTCGTCCGCGACTTTCCGGAACGGACCGAGTTCGCTGAGCTCGCGGCCGGCTTCCGCAACATAGGCGCGTTCGCGCTTCAGGTAATCGGCAATGGCGCGGCGCAGTCCGGGATCGGCGATGTAGTGCGCGGAGTACGTGGTCTGCGGCAGATAGCCGCGCGCGATCTTGTGTTCGCCCTGCGCGCCGGCCTCGACCACTTTCAGGCGGCGATGAATCGCGAAATCGATCGCCTGATAGTAACAGACCTCGAAATGCAGGAACGGGTGATGCTCGATCGCCCCCCAGTTGCGGCCGAACAACGTGTCCGAGCCGATGAAGTTGATGGCGCCGGCAATCCAGCGGTTGTTGCGCTTCGCCATCACCAGCAGCACGTCCTCGGCCATACTCTCGCCGACCATCGAAAAGAACGAGCGGGTGAGATAGGGCCTTCCCCATTTGCGCGAGCCGGTCTCCATGTAAAAGGCGAAGAAGGCGTCCCAGGCGCCCTCGGTGATATCGCTTCCCGTGAGCCAGTGGATGCTGATGTCGGAAGCCAACGCCTCGCGCCGTTCGCGCTTGATCGATTTACGGTGACGCGAATTGAGGGTAGCGAGAAATTCGTCGAAGCTCGCAAAACCTTGGTTGCGCCAGTGAAACTGCTGGTCGGTCCGCTGCAGGAAGCCGTGCTCGGAAAGGAACTTCGATTCCGCCTCGCGCGCAAACGTCACGTGCGCAGACGAGGCCTTGCTGACGCCGCACAATGCGACGAGCCCGCTGGCGAGCGCGGATGCAATCTGCTCGCGATCGACGTCGGCGCGGATCAGGAGGCGAGGGCCGGTGGCCGGCGTGAAAGGGACCGAGCATTGCAGCTTCGGATAATAACGGCCGCCCGCGCGCTCATAGGCATCGGCCCAGCCGCGGTCGAACACGTATTCGCCCTGGGAATGCGATTTCAGATAGCAGGGCACGATGCCCGCGACCTTGCCGTCGAGCCGCGCCAGGAGGTGCCGAGGTCCCCAACCGGTGCGCGCAATCGCCGAGCCGGAGTTCTCGGCAGCTGAAAAAAACGCGTGCGAAACAAAGGGGTTATAATATGGTTTTGAGTCCGCGCAGGACGCGCCCGCGCCGCCATTGAGCGCAAAAAGCTTCGCGGGCGGATTAGCGCAGGCGTCCCATTCCGCGGCCGGAACGTCACCGACCGATGGGACCGCTTCGAGAATGATTTCAGGTGACGCCATCTGGCCCAAAGATCGTGCATTGCACCAAAGACTGCAAGAGTGGTGAGGTCACAGTCCGGGCATCACGATTCCGGCCGGAAGCCTTCAAAGATCATCTGGTCGGCGTGGCGCGCGGCACGCGCCCGCTGCGCCGGTGTGCGTACCGTCCAGGTCAAAAGCGGGCGGCCAAAGACATTGCGCGCGATCCAGGGCGCGGGCGAGGGCAGTTCGTCGACCCAATAGGCGACGAAGTCCGGCTGCGTACGGAAGAAGTGGTGCAGATGCTTCATCTCCCACCGCTGCGCCGGCGATGTCTCCGGCCAATCCTCCGCGGTGTAGTGCCGCTCGGCCACAACGCCGCGCGGGCGGGACGGGATCAGCTCGCGCAAGGCCATCACCTGATCCGGATCGAAGGACATGCCGACCGCGGGGCCTTCATAGGACGAAAGGACCTCGGCCATCCGCCTCACCAGCTTTCGGTCGCCGTCAAAATGGCTTTTCACCTCGATGACCAGCGGCACGCGGCCTGCAACCAGCGCGCAGAGGTCGGCGAGCGTCATCATCCGCTCCGACGTGTTCCTGAAGGCGACAGCCTTCAATTCGGCGGCAGTCTTCTGTAGCAGCCGGCCGCTGCCCTCGGTGAGACGGCCGAGCTCGTCGTCGTGGTGCACCATGGCCTCGCCGTCGGCGGTCAGCTGGATGTCGCATTCGATGGCGAAATTGCCTGCGACCGCAGCCTCAGCAGCGCCAGGCATGTTTTCGATGACGCCGTTCGCGGCGTCGTGCAGGCCGCGATGGGCGACCGGCCGCGCCGTCAGCCATTGCGGTGCGTTCACCTAGGCGACCTCGAAAATGCCCTCAACCTCGACCGAGGCATCTGCCGGCAGCGAGGCGACGCCGACGGTGGTGCGGGCGTGACGGCCCTTGTCGCCGAACACCGCGACCATCAGGTCGGAGGCGCCGTTCAGCACCTTCGGTCCGTCAAGAAAATCCGGCGCCGAATTGACGAAACCGCCGAGTCTGACGACGCGCACGACCTTATCGAGATCGCCGATCGCGGCTTTCACCTGCGCCAGCAGGTTGATGCCGCAGCCGCGCGCAGCCGCAGCCCCCTGTTCGACGCTGACGCCGGCCCCAAGCTTGCCCCTGGAGATCAGCTTGCCCTGCGCGTCGAAGCAGACCTGGCCGGAGACGAACAGCAGATTACCGCTGCGGACAAAGCCGACGTAATTCGCAACCGGAGCCGCAGGCGCGGGCAAGGCGATACCAAGAGAGTTGAGTTTTGCTTCGATGGTGCCCGGCATGTGTTTCCCTCTCTATCCCGCGATCCCTGACCAAGTCCGACCGACGACGATCGGGCCGCCTTTGTTTCGCGCATCGAGCCGTCGCATGCAAGCGAGGGCGATGTTGCCCGGAAATCGAGCATGCCGAGCGCCGAGATCGCACATTTCCGTGAAGCGGCCCCAGTTGCGACGCAATCTGACCGTCAGTAATGTCACAAATCTCCCCATTTCAAGGATCGGTCATGGTGCAGACGATGCGAACGACATTCGGTGCGCGAGCGATTTCGTTTGGGGTGCTGGCCATTTCGGCGCTCGTGTGCGCGCCGGCCATCGCAGCTCCGCCGTTCCTCCCGCATCAGGCGCTCTATGAATTGAGCCTCGTGAAGTCGCGCGGCTCCAGCCCGATCAACAGCGCGCGCGGCCGCATCCTCTACAATTTCACCGGCAGCGCCTGCGAAGGCTACACCTCGGAATTCCGTCAGGTCTCCGAGCTTGACGTCGGCGAGGGCAAAATCACGCTGTCCGATCTGCGCTCGACCTCCTGGGAAGATGGTGCGGGAAAAAGCTACCGCTTCAAGATCGAGACGCGGATGAACGACGCCGACTCCAGTCCGGTGGACGGCATTGCCGAGAGGACCGGCGATCACATCACGGTCAAGCTGAAGCAGCCGGTGGTGAAGACCTTCACGCTCGACGGCGCAACCGTGTTTCCGACCGAGCAGATCCAGCGCATCATCGCGGCAGCCAGAGAAGGCAAATCCCTGCTGGAGCTGGCCGTCTATGACGGCTCCGACAATGGCGAGAAGATCTACAATACGCTGTCGGTCATTGGCCAGCCGATCGCCGGCGACAAGGCGACCGTCTCGCCCGATCCCTCCACCACCAATGAGCAGATGAAGCAGATGACGCGCTGGCCGGTCACGGTGAGCTATTACGACCGAGACGCCAAGAAGAAAGAGGGCGAGCAGACCCCGGTCTATGCGATGTCGTTCGAACTGTTCGAGAATGGCGTGTCGCGCAAGCTCGTGCTCGACTACAACGATTTTGTCATATCCGGCGCGCTCGGAAAATTCGATGTGAAGGACGCCAAGCCCTGCAAGTGACGGCCTTGCCCGCAATGACGCTGTAACGCTCACTCCGCCTTCTCCGGCCCCTCATAGGCGATGCCGCGGATCACGGCGGCTGCGCCGAATCTCTTCCGCAGATCGTCGATAGCGCGTTCGGCATGGGCGGCACGGCGGTCGAGCATGTCGGTGTCGTCGGCCTCCGACCCCTTGCGGAGCGCGCTGACGCCGGCTCCCATCAGGCGGAACGCGGTGCCGTCGATCTCCTTGGCCAGCATCTCGCGCGATACCGCAAAGATCTTGGCTGCGAGCTGCGTCGGCGCGGCAATCGATTGCGAGCGGGTGCGCTGGCGGAAATCGGCGGTCTTCAGCTTCAGCGTGATGGTGAGCCCCGCAAGATCGGCGTTCTTCAGCCGCGCGGAGACTTTCTCCGACAGCTTCCACAAGAGCCGTTCCAGCGTGACGAAATCGCGAATGTCGCTCTCGAACGTCGTCTCGCTGGAGATCGTTTTCGCGCCCCGGTCCGGCTCGACGCGGCGACCGTCGATGCCGCGCGCAAGCCGCCACAGCCTGCGGCCGTCGGTCGGGAATTGTCGCATCAGGTCGGCTTCGTCGGCGCGCTGCAGGTCTGCGATGGTGCGAAAGCCGCGGCCTGCGAGTCTCTCCTGGGTCGCCGGACCCACGCCGAAGATGAAGCCGACCGGCTTCTCCTTGAGCATCGCGCACGCGTCCTCCTGGTCGAGCGTGGCAAAGCCACGGGGCTTGTCGAGGTCGGAGGCGACCTTGGCCAGGAACTTGTTGCAGGACAGCCCGACCGACACGGTGATCCCGATGTCGCGCTCGACGTCGAGCGCAAAACGCGCGAGCACCTTGGCCGGGATCATGCGGTGCACGCGCTCCGTGCCGGAGAGATCGAGAAAGGCCTCGTCGATCGACAGCGGTTCGACCAGCGGCGTCAGCGCCAGCATCGCCTGGCGCACCTCGCGCCCGACGCGGACATATTTTGCCATGTCGGGGCGGATCACGGTCGCGGACGGGCAGAGCGCAAGCGCCTTGAACATCGGCATCGCCGAGCGCACGCCATAGGTGCGGGCGATGTAGCAGGCGGCCGACACCACGCCGCGCTTTCCCCCGCCGATGATCACGGGCTTGTCGGCGATATCAGGGTTGTCGCGTTTTTCGACGGTGGCATAGAAGGCGTCGCAATCGATATGCGCGATCGCAAGCCTCGCCAGCGCGCGGTGGCGGACGAGGCGAGGGGAGCCGCAGTCGCTGCATCGCCTTGCGCTCGCCTCGAGGTCGCCCAGGCAGTCGCGGCAGAAACAGGTTGGCGCCTCGAGCGTGCTCACGGCACGTCGCGCTCCCATTTCGGATCGCCCAAAACCTCGCGCGCCGCGGCCACATTGGTTGGATGCAGCTTCGAGGCCTTTGCGAACGCGGTCACGGTCGCGTCGTCGCGCAGCACGAAGTCGAGCACGCTGGCCAGAAAACGCGGATCGGCGGCGGCGGCGCGCAGGTTTTGCGGCCCGATTCCGGTCTCGGCCAGGAACAGGCCCAGCCGGTCGGAATCGCCCGCAATGAAGTTCAGCGCCTGAATCGCAACGAATTCAGCGACTTCTCGGGGGTTTTGAACAGGCTTTTTCAATGATCGGTTTGCCTTTCCGTTAACTTATGGTCTCTAATTTGCAAAAGCATCATGCCCGAGTCTTTCGAACCTGCTCAAGCAAGTGGAAACCACTTGGCGGAAAGAAGAAGCCGCTTAACGGGTTAGAGCGAATCTGGCGCTAGTTTGAATCACCGGTGCGGGGGGCGCACCGCAAATCAACCGGGGAAAACAAGGGATTGGGAGGACGGGATGGCAAAGACCGTCCTGATCGTGGAGGACAACGAGCTCAATATGAAGCTCTTTCGCGATCTGTTGGAAGCACACGGTTATGAGACCTCGGGCACCAGCAACGGACACGAGGCGCTCGACCTCGTGCGCCAGATGCGCCCTGATTTGATCCTGATGGACATCCAGTTGCCGCAGGTGTCCGGCCTCGAGGTGACGCGCTGGATCAAGGACGATCCGGAGCTGCGCGCCATTCCGGTCGTCGCCGTCACCGCCTTCGCGATGAAGGGCGATGAAGAGCGGATCCGCGAGGGCGGCTGCGAGGCCTATCTGTCCAAACCGATTTCAGTCGGAAAATTCATCGAGACGGTTCGTCGATTTATTGGGTAGGAGAGTTTGTTGTGTCCGCGCGTATTCTGGTCGTCGACGACATCCCGGCCAACGTCAAGCTGTTGGAAGCGCGCCTGTCGGCGGAATATTTCGATGTGCGGACCACCTCCAACGGTGCCGATGCGCTGAAGATCGCCGAGCGCGCCGAGTGCGACATCATCCTGCTTGACGTCATGATGCCCGACATGGACGGGTTCGAGGTGTGCCGGCTGCTGAAGTCGAACCCGGCGACGCATTACATTCCGGTGCTGATGGTCACAGCGCTCGACAGTTCCGCCGACCGCGTGCGCGGGCTTGAAGCCGGCGCTGACGACTTCCTCACCAAACCCGTGTCCGACGTCGTGCTGGTTGCGCGCGTGCGCTCGCTGACCCGTCTGAAGATGATGACCGACGAGCTGCGCATGCGGGCGCTGACCTCGCTCGAGATCGGCGTGCAGGCGCCGGAGCGCAGCGCCGTTGCCGATACCGGCAAGGGCGGACGCGTTCTCCTGGTCGACGACCGGCCGTCGTCGCATGAGCGGCTGGCCACGATCCTGAGCGAGGATCATACGGTCGACGTCGAAACCAATCCGGCGGAAGCCCTGTTTCAAGCCGCCGACGGCAACTACGATCTCCTGATCGTCTCGCTCGATCTTAGCAATTTCGACGGGCTTCGGCTGTGCAGCCAGGCCCGCTCGCTGGAGCGCACGCGGCACGTGCCGATCCTTGCGATCGCCGACCCCGCGCACAACACGCGCCTGCTGCGCGGGCTCGAGATCGGCGTCAACGACTATCTGCTGCGCCCGGTCGACAAGAACGAACTGCTCGCGCGCGCTCGCACCCAGATCAAGAAGCGCCGCTACACCGATCATCTGCGCGACAATGTGCAGCATTCGATCGAAGCTGCGATCACCGACGCGTTGACCGGCCTGCACAATCGTCGCTACCTTGAAACCCATCTCGTGACATTGGCCGAGCAGGCCGCAAGCCGCGGCAAGCCGCTGGCGCTGATGATGCTGGATATCGACTATTTCAAGTCGGTCAACGACAGCTTTGGCCACGATGCCGGCGACGACGTGCTGCGCGAATTTGCGGTGCGCATCCGCAAGTCGATCCGCGGCATCGACCTCGCCTGCCGCTATGGCGGCGAGGAGTTCGTGATCGTGATGCCGGAGACCGACCTGCATGTCGCCGGCATGGTGGCGGAGCGGCTGCGCCACGGAATCGCGGGCGAGCCCTTTGCGATCCAGAAAGGCGCCAAGCTCATCGAGGTCACGATCTCGATCGGGCTCTCGACGCTCGAGCGCAAGGGCGAGGCGATCGCCGATGTCTTGAAGCGCGCCGACAGCGCGCTCTACCGCGCCAAGCAGGACGGCCGCAACCGCGTGGTCGCGCAGGCGGCGTAGCCCATATTTTTTTTCTGATTTGAATTTCAAACAGCGTCTTCGTCATTGCGAGCCAACGGGTCGCGCGAACGCGCGCCCGATGACAGACTCCGCGAAGCAATCCAGAATCTCCCCACGGGAGCATTCTGGATTGCTTCCGCCTGCGCGCAAGAGCGCTTCGGCGGACTCCTGCCAGGCGCAGCTCGCGCAGCGAGCGTAGACGGGTCGTCGCTTCGCTCCTCGCAATGACGGCAGAGGACATAACTCCGCATTCCCGCGACGCGGATTGCGCCCGAGTTTTGCATCAACCTCGTCCCTCAAGATAGAAGAGGGCGCAGGGAATGCCGGGTGTTTTGCTGCACCCGCAGCCTTGTGTGCGAAGTGAAGAAGCACACAAGCAAATTCACCACAGGTGAAGCCGAAACATCGACATTCCCTGCGCGATGGTGTTAACGGCTGCTTCGTACTCTCCCCGGTGTCCGTGACCTCATAGTCACCGTCGTTTGCAGGATCATCACCCACAAACTTAGCGCCAGCCCAGGGGCGCCAGGACCATACGACTTGGCCGTCCGCAAATGCATCGCACGTCTGACGAGGCTCTCGCGTCCATCGCATCCCGCTTCCTGCACTCGTGACGATCGCGAAGCGCCCCTCTCGCGGAGGCGGGATGTGCTTATGATAAGCAGAAATTCTGTAAAACGAAAGAGAAATTTTCATCGCGATGGGCCGGAACGCCGAAAAGCATTGAATCGCCTCGCGAAATTCGACTTTTGGCGCAAAACGATTGCCGTGAGGCACTGGCCCGTCGACCGCGGCCCGGCAGCCGGACAATCGAACTGATTTTGCCCGTTGGCGGCACCAAGCACAGTGGGGGCCCGGCGAAGGGAATACGTCCGGCCGGCCCAGCGGAGGCCGCTTATGCAGCCAAGGGCGACAACGAAGCCGGCTCTTATGTTGGGCGTATTCTGAAGGGCGAGAAGCCCGCCGATCTGCCAGTCGTGCAGGCAACCAAATTCGAAATGCTGGTCAACATCAAGACCGGCAGGTCGCTCGGGCTGACCGTGCCGCCTTCCATATTCATTGCTGCCGATGAGGTGATCGAATGATGCCGATGTCGGAATCCGGCCGTGCCGGCTGTCAGCGTCGATCGGAAGCAGCTCGCGTGCGGCTGGACCGAATGACCTGAAAGCGGCGGATTGAGTAATCACGGGCTAGGATAAACGCATGCGCTCAATCAGTCCGTATATGTCTCCGAGTACATAGAGGTCGCGAACCCTGCTGCCGTCGAATGTGAAGATTGGCATGCCGGTCCACCAAACATGACGGCCGCTCGGAGCCACCCCGAACATTTCCCGGCAATGGTAGCCGTGAAAGCGCATCTTGCCGCTGACGCGATTGCCTTCCTCGATCAGAACCAGCATGTCGGTGGTGTAGCTGCCAAAGGCCGTCGTGACCCAGTCGACGTAATCGGCAAATTGGCTGTGCCCGACCAACGATGGGCCCAGAGAGCCACGAAACGTGAAGTCGGAATGGAAAATGGAGGTGATCAGACTCTTGTCGGCATGATCCCACATCTCCTTGTAAAATACGCGCACAAGCTCTTTTTGGGGCGAAAGAACAACGCCGTTCAGGTCCAGTGCTGGCTCATCCATGCGGACTGCTCCCTGGGTGGAGATCGAATCCAGCATTCAAAGCCGACGCCGGCCAAGTCTGCAAGCCTGCGAGGACCGGGTCGGCTTCTGGCCAGCGCCGACAGGTGATCGGATCGAATAGGCCGCGATGTCGCCTTGCCTGGGCCTGAACCAGTAGCCGCACGGTGTGAAATAGCCCACTTTCGAGCGGCTCAAATGTGCTAACATTTGTTTTCCGGCAGGCAGGCATCGTTTCGATGAGGGCTGCATGCGACGGCGAGATTTTCTCAGGCTGATGGTGTCCGTAACGGCAGCCTGGCCGTTTGCGGCCTATGCTCAGCAGCAGGGTAAAACCCGACGCATCGGCTACCTTGATTATGGTGCCGGCATCCTGCCCAACGGCGAGTTTGCGCCTTTCTATAACGTCTATCGGCGCAAGCAATTTCTCGATGGCTTGCGGGACCGAGGGTGGGTTGAGGGGCAGAACGTCACAATCGAACGACGCTTTGCAGCCGGCCAGGCGGATCGCCTGCCTGCGCTCGCTGCCGAACTCGTTGCGCTGGACGTTGAGGTCTTGGTGGCCGCCGCTACCCCGGCAGCCATGGCGGCGCGAAAGGCGACCGGCAAGATCCCCATTGTCATGGTCGATCCTGGCGATGCCGTGGAGCTCGGGCTCGTCGCGAGCCTCGCGCGGCCCGGGGCAAATGTCACCGGCGTCACGTCGCTTGCTCCGGAACTGGCGACCAAGCGCCTTGGGTTGCTCAAGGAGGGATTTCCGAACATCACGCAAGTTACGGTGCTCTGGAATTCCGCCATCCCGCCTGCGGAAGTGGCGTTGAAGGAGCTGGGGACCGCCGCGCCAATGCTCGGATTGACGTTGCATTTGATGGAAGTGAAGGGTGCGCCCGGACTCCCCGATGCGCTCGCCGCTCTCAAACGCGAAAGTGCCGATGCATTTTTCGCATTTCCAGACCCCCTGATGTTCGGAAACAGGGATTCCATAATTGGCTTTGCCAACAAGAACGCGATCCCTGCGTTGTTCGGAGCGCGCGAATTTGTGGAGGCGGGCGGCTTGATGTCGTATGGATCGGATTATCCGGCCATGTTCCGGCGCGCCGGCAATTATGTGGGGCGGATTCTCAACGGCGAAAGCCCGGCCGAGCTCCCGATCGAACGACCATCGAAATTCGACCTGATCGTCAACCTCAAGACTGCGAAAGCATTTGGGTTTGATATTGCGCCAATGTTGCTGGCGCACGCCGATGATGTGATCGAATGAAGGGCTCCGGCCCAGCCCGGCGAAGGGTGATCTCGAATGGATTGCTTTCCTGTTGCTCCCGAGCTGAAGGGTACGAAGGGCGAGGTCATGGCCGCCAGAATCGAGGTGCCCATTCTTGCCGGCATGATTTACGGCATTGTCGAATTCGTCCGGTTGGGGTGGTCGCGGGATTATTTTCTGTACACTTACGCTCCGGTGCTGGGCGGCATCGCGGCCTCGGCAGGTCTCTTTACGTATTTTTTTCTTGTGTCCGCGGAACGAAAAGGGAGCTGGAAAACTCTCCTGGTTCTGCTTGCGCTTCTTCCATATCTCTATGCGCTCTACATCATGGGCGTTCTTGGCCTCTACACCATCTTTGAAGGTGTCATCGGCAACTTTTCATTCTGGTCGATGCTCGGTGGGATCTTCTGGATTTTTGTGGGATTCCATCTGATCTATCGCTTTTACCTGATGACAGAGATCGTCAGGCAACACGATGAAAAAACGATATTGGCTGGTAACTGACCTGCGCTGATATGGCGTTCGGACAGTCAGGAATACGGATTGATCTGGTTGTGCAACTCGGCGCTGTGGTGGGCGAGCATGTCGATGAAGGTGCGGACCTTGGCCGACAGATGATGCCGGTGCGGATAGACCGCATTCATGGAAAACTCCACCGGCCGGTATTCGGGAAGGAGACGAACCAGCCGGCCGGTTTCGAGATCGTCGCGGATCAAGAATCCCGCCGCAAGGCAGATGCCGACGCCGTCGCGTGCGGCCTCATGCAGCGCTTCGCCGCTGTTGGTGACGAGATTGCCCGATACCTTGACCGACGCCGGCGTGCCCTTGCGGTCCGTGAACCGCCATTCCTCGCCATAGGGGTAGTTGACATGCCGAATGCAATTACGTTCGGCAAGCTCCGCGAGAGCAAGCGGCCGGCCGTGCTTTTCGAGATAGGCGTGCGAGCAGCACAGCACATGCCGCCAGGTCGCAAGGCTCCGCACGATCAGGCTTGAATCGGGCGGCGGGATCATCCGCACGGCGATGTCGAACCCCTCGTCGATCATGTCGATGTTGCGTTCGCCAATGGTCACGTCGACCTTGACGTCGGGGTAGCTGCCGAGAAAGGAATTCACGACCGGCGCCAGGAACTGCACCATATGCGTGTGGGTGTAGATCCGCAGCGTGCCGCGCGGCGTCGACTGCAGGGCGCCCGCGATGTCGTCGGCCTGCTCGATATCGGCGAGAATCTGGACACAGCGATCGTAATAGGCGCGGCCGATTTCGGTCACGCTGACCTTGCGCGTGGTGCGATTGAGCAGGCGCACGCCGAGGCGCTCCTCCAACGCCTGGACATGATTGCTCACCATGGTCGTGGACATGTTGAGCTTGCGGCCGGCGGCGGAAAAGCCGCCGCTGTCGACGACACGAACGAATGCGGTGAGGCTGGTCAGCCGGTCCATCGCTGCCCCCGATTATTGCTTTTGACTGGATAATCCTTCCATTTTTTTCCGGATTATCACAGGGCAGAGGGCATTGCATCTATTCGAGAGCGGCCGGCCCATCAGGCCAAGCCCGGAAGTCTCGGAGGATGCCATGTCGAACGCTTCTTATACCGCTGAAAGCACAACCAAAATCGGCCTGCGTCCGTCGCGCCAGGCAATCAAGCGGGCTGCGCTTGCGCTGGCTGTGACCGTGGCCGTCGCCTCTGCCGTCGACTTCGGTTACGGCTACTTCACGACCGGGCGATATCTGGAAACCACCGATGACGCCTATGTGAAAGCCGACTCCACGATCATTGCGCCGAAGGTTTCGGGCTATATCTGCGAAGTCCTGGTTGCCGACAACGAGAAGGTTGCCGCCGGGCAACTGCTGGCGCGGATCGACGATCGCGACTTCAGGACGGCGCTGAAGCAGGCACAGGCCGATGTCGCGGCGTCCGAGGCTGCGGTCAAGAATCTCAACGCCCAGATCGAATTGCAGGAGCCGCTGATTCAGCAACAGGCGGCCGAAGTCGACGCGGCCGAAGCAAACCTGAAATTCGCCCGGGAGGAACGCACCCGCTACGACGATCTCATGAAATCGGGCTCCGGTACCGTGCAACGCGCGCAGCAGACCGACGCAGCGCTCCGCGCGCAGACCGCGCAGCTGCAGCAAGGCAAAGCGGGGCTGATCGCCGCCAACAAGAAGATCGAGGTGCTGTCCACTGAACGCGCGAAGGCGATCGCGCAGCTCGATCACGCCCGCGCGGTCGAGCAGCAGGCGGCGCTGAACCTGTCCTACACGGAGATCACCGCTCCGGTCGAAGGCACGATCGGCGCGCGGACGCTCCGGGTTGGCCAGTATGTGCAGGCCGGCACCCAGCTGATGGCGGTGGTGCCGCTGGATGCGGTCTATGTCGTCGCAAATTTCAAGGAGACCCAGCTCACCCATGTCCGCAACGGCCAGCCGGTCGAGCTCAAGGTCGACAGCTTCCATTCGACCAGGCTGAAGGGCCATGTCGACAGCCTGTCGCCGGCGAGCGGCCTGGAGTTCGCGTTGCTGCCGCCCGACAACGCCACCGGCAACTTCACCAAGATCGTGCAGCGCGTCCCCGTGAAGATCGTGCTCGACGATCAAAGCCTGACGGGCCTTTTGCGCCCCGGCATGTCGGCGGTGCCGACCGTCAACACCAAATCGGCGGTGATCGCCGAACGGGACGCTGAAAAGCACCTGGCATCGCGCGGCGGCGAGCCCCGTAGCTGAGCGAAACCGAATGTCCAGCAGGGGTATCTCCAAGCTCTGCTGGACAATCCTTCCAGGAATTAGCCGATTATCGAAATCGTCCGCCTAATGCATCCTCTGTCGCAGATGATGAGGAGACGACCATGACCGCGCTCCAGCCTACCTTCAACGCCGCGACCGCCAACGATGCTGCGCAGCCTGCCGCTGTTCCGGCGAGCGGCGCCGTCTCCGCAACAACATGGCTTGCGGTGATCGGCGCCACGCTCGGCGCGTTCGTGGCGGTGCTCAACATCCAGATCGTCAATGCCTCGCTTGCCGACATTCAGGGCGCGATCGGCGCCGGTATCGACGATGGCGGCTGGATCTCGACCTCCTATCTGATCGCCGAAATCGTGGTGATTCCGCTGAGCGGCTGGCTCGCGCGGGTGTTTTCTGTGCGTGTCTATCTGCTGGCCAACGCCTTTTTGTTCCTGCTGTTCTCGGCCGCCTGCGCGCTCGCGCAGGACCTGCCGCAGATGATTGCGTTGCGCGCCGTGCAGGGCTTTACCGGAGGCGTGCTGATCCCGATGGCCTTCACGCTCATCATCACGCTGTTGCCGAAGGCAAAGCAGCCGATCGGGCTTGCGCTGTTTGCGATCTCGGCGACGTTTGCGCCCGCGATCGGCCCGACCATCGGCGGCTATCTGACCGAGAATTTCGGCTGGGAATACATCTTCTATGTGAACCTCGTGCCAGGCGCGATCATGATCGGCATGCTCTATGTCTCGCTGGAGGCAAAGCCGATGCAGCTGTCGCTATTGAAGGAGGGCGACTGGCCGGGCATCGTCACCATGGCGATCGGGCTTGCGGCGCTGCAGACCGTGCTGGAAGAGGGCAACAAGGACGACTGGTTCGGCTCGCCCTTGATCGTCCGGCTTGCAGTCATCGCCGCGATCGCGCTGACGCTGTTTGTCATCATCGAACTGACCAGCACCAAGCCGCTGTTGAACCTGCGCCTGTTGTTCCGCCGCAATTTCGGCTTCGGCGTGCTCGCGAACTTCCTGCTTGGCGTCGCGCTCTATGGCTCGGTCTACATCCTGCCGGTCTATCTCTCTCGCATCCAGGGCTACAATTCCGAGCAGATCGGCATGGTGCTGGCCTGGACCGGTCTGCCGCAGCTTGTGCTGATCCCGCTGGTGCCGCGGCTGATGAAGCGCGTCGATCCGCGCATCGTGATCGCTCTCGGCTTTGCGCTGTTCGCCGCCTCCAATTTCATGAACATCCACATGACCAACGACTACGCATCAGATCAATTGTTCTGGCCCAATGTGGTGCGCGCGCTCGGTCAGGCGCTGGTGCTGACGCCGCTGTCTGCGGTCGCAACCGGCGGCATCGAACCGGAGAATGCAGGGTCCGCGTCCGCGCTGTTCAACATGATGCGGAACCTCGGCGGCGCTATCGGTATCGCCGCCCTGCAGACCCTGTTGACCAAGCGCGAGCAGTACCATTCCAACGTGCTCTCGCAACAGGTCACGCTGCTGGAACAGGCAACCCGCAGCCGCATCGAGCAGCTCACGCAGTATTTCATGAACCACGGCGTCATCGATCGCGTTGACGCAGTCCATCGCGCCTATGTCGCGGTCGGCCACATCATTCAGAAGCAGGCGTTCATTCTGGCCTTCAGCGACACGTTCTACACGCTTGGCGCGGCGCTGATCCTCGCCTTGATCGCAGGCTTGTTGCTGCAAAGGCCGGATCACATGGACGCCGGCGGCACCCACTAACCATCTTCAACCCCAGAGGAGAACGACCATGAAACCCCGCATGAACTTCTACCAGGCCGCCCCCGACACCATCAAAGCGCTCACCGCGCTCGAAACCCAGGTCCAGGGCAGCGGGCTCGAGCAGTCCTTGATCGAACTGGTCAAGACCCGCGCGTCGCAGATCAATGGTTGCGCCTTCTGCATCAACATGCACACCCAGGATGCGCGCAAGCATGGCGAAACCGAGCAGCGGCTCTATCTCCTCAACGCCTGGCGCGAGGCGCCGGTCTATAGCGAGCGGGAGCGCGCGGCGCTTGCCTGGACCGAGGCGGTGACGCTGATCTCGGAAACCCATGCGCCCGACGACGTCTATGCGGAAGTCCGCGCGCATTTCTCCGACGCCGAGACCGTGAACCTGACCATGCTGATAGCCACCATCAATGCATGGAACCGGCTTGCCATCGCATTTCGCGCCATGCCACCGGTGAGGGCAAAGGCGGCGTAAGCGCGAGCCCCGTTCCGCAAATTCCGTCTGGCAAAATACCGCTCGCGGCACCGTGCGCCGCGAGCGCGGCTTATCCGGCTATCGTTTCGCTCACCCGACTGCGGTATCGTGGCCGGCATAAGCGAAGCCCTTGGGGGCCGCGAACGAGGGAGAGAAGAAGAATGCCCCTGCTCAAGGCCCTGCGTCCGACGCTCCCCATCCTCGTCGGCGCCTCGCTGATGCTGACGCTCAGCATGGGGATCAGGCAATCGCTCGGCATCTTCATGCAGCCTTTGACCCGCGACGTCGGCATCTCCGTGTCCGAGTTCACGCTCGCGATCGCGGTTCAGAATCTGGCCTGGGGCTTTTTGCAGCCGCTCGCGGGCGGGATGACGGTGCGTTACGGGTTTCGCGCCATCATGGTGACGGGCGCGGCGCTCTATGTTGCGGGACTGGCCTTGATGGCAACCGCGCATGGCTTTCTCGGCATCATGGTCGGAGCGGGCGCGCTGATCGGGGCGTCGCTCGCCTGCACCGCGGCGGCAATGGCGATGTCGGTCGCCGCGCGCGCCGTGCCTGACAGCGTGCGCTCGACCGTGCTCGGCATCGTGTCGGCTGCGGGTTCGCTTGGTGCGCTGTTTTCGGCGCCGATCGGGCAGGTCTTGAGCCAGGATCTCGGTTGGCGCGCCGGCCTTTTGGGTTTTGTCGTGTTGTCGCTGTTGATGGTGCCGGCGGCCTGGTATGCCGGGCGCGTTGACAAGGTCCCGCTGCCAAAGCCGTCCGCCGACCAGCTCGACGAGGTCTCGGCGGGAGCGGCGGTGTCGACCGCGTTCTCCAACGCCTCCTTCATGGTGATGACTTGCGCCTATTTCGTCTGCGGCATGCAGCTTGTCTTCATCACCACACACCTGCCGTCCTATCTTTCGATCTGCGGCATGGACCCGATGCTGAGTGCGCAGACGCTTGGCGTCATCGGTGGCTTCAATGTGCTCGGCAGTCTGTTCTTCGGCTGGGCCGGCGGGCGCTGGAACAAGCTCGCGCTGCTCGGCGGCATCTATATCTGCCGTTCGCTGGTGCTCGCGCTCTATTTCATGGTGCCGCCGACGCCGATGACGACGCTCGTGTTCGGCTCCTTTATTGGTTTCCTCTGGCTTGGCGTCGCCCCGCTGGTCGCGGGCGCCGTGGTCGAGATGTTCGGGCTGCAGTGGCAGGCGATGATCCAGGGGCTTGCCTTCATGAGCCATCAGGTCGGCAGCTTTGTCGGCGCCTATGGCGGCGGGCTGATCTATGACGCGGCCGGCTCCTACACGCTGGCCTGGCGGATCGGGGTTGCGGTTGGCCTTGCCGCAGGTATCATCCAGGTCGCATTCGCGCTCATCCGGCCGACTGCTGCGCCGCCGGTGCTGCGCACGGCCTGAAAATAAAAACGGGACCCGAAGGTCCCGTCCAAGTCACAAAAGTCCCGCGATCTTACTTGATCTTGGCTTCGCGGAATTCGACATGCTTGCGCGCGACGGGATCGTACTTCTTCTTGACCAGCTTCTCGGTCATGGTGCGCGAGTTCTTCTTGGCGACGTAGTAGAAGCCGGTATCTGCCGAAGACACGAGCTTGACCTTGATGGTGACGGCCTTGGCCATTTCAAAACCTCGAAAAAATGCGAGTAGAGCGCCGGCCAAACCGGCCCGGATTTGGCCGGCAACCTAGCTTCTCATCGCCCAAAGTCAAGGTTTTGGACCGCATAGCTCTGATGAATCTGGCTCCTCAGCGCTCGAAAAACCGGTTTTTCGGCCGCGGCAGGCCGAGATTGTCCCGCAAGGTGCGTCCCTCATACTCCTTGCGGAAAATCCCGCGTTTTTGCAGCTCCGGCACCACTTTGTCTGCGAAGTCGTTCAGGCCCTGCGGCAGATAGGGGAACATGATGTTGAAGCCGTCAGAGCCGCGGCTCATCAGCCACTCCTCCATCTGGTCGGCGATCGTCTTGGGCGTGCCGACAAAGGAGAGCCCGCCATAGCCGCCGACGCGCTGCGCGAGTTGCCGCACCGTGAGCTTGTCGCGCGCCGCGAGATCGACTAGGCGCTGACGGCCGCTCTTGGAGGCATTGGTCTCGGGGATTTCCGGCAACTGGCCCTCGGGATCGAAGCCGGAGGCATCGGTGCCGAGGATCACCGAGAGCGAAGCGATCGCCGAATCGTAATGCACCTTGCTGTCGAGCAGGGCGCGCTTCTCCTTTGCCTCCTCGACGCTGTCGCCGACCACGACAAATGCGCCCGGCAGGATTTTCAGATGCTCCGGATTGCGGCCGGCCTTCTCCATACGGCCCTTGATGTCGGCATAAAGCTTCTGGCCGTCAGCGAGGCTGCCGCCGCCGGTGAAAACGGCTTCCGCAGTCTCCGCCGCAAGCTGCTTGCCGTCCTCGGACGCACCCGCCTGCACGATCACGGGCCAGCCCTGCACCGGACGGGCGATGTTGAGGGGGCCGCGAACCCTGAGATATTTGCCCTTGTGATCCAGCACATGCATTTTCGCCGGATCGAAATAGAGGCCTTGCTCGACGTCGCGCACGAAGGCGTCGTCGGCAAAGGAGTCCCACAGGCCTGTGACCACGTCATAGAATTCGCGGGCGCGCCTGTAGCGCTCGGCATGCTCCATGTGATCGTCGAGGCCGAAATTCAGCGCGGCGTCCGGATTGGATGTGGTGACGATATTCCAGCCGGCGCGGCCGCCGGAAATGTGATCGAGGGAAGCAAAGCGACGGGCGATGTGATAGGGCTCGTCGAAGGTCGTCGAACCCGTCGCAATCAGGCCGATATTTTCGGTTGCGCCCGCAAGCGCCGACAGCAGCGTGAACGGCTCGAACGAGGTGACGGTGTGGCTGCGCTTGAGCGCATTGACCGGCATGTTGAGCACGGCCAGATGATCGGCCATGAAGAACGCATCGAATTTGGCGGCTTCGAGCTTGCGGATCAGCTCTCTCAAATGCGGGAAATTGAAATTGGCGTCGGGCCATGCCCCGGGATAGCGCCAGGCGCCGGTGTGAATCGAGACCGGGCGCATGAAGGCGCCGAGTTTCAGCTGACGTTCTGCCATGGCTCTTTCCGAACTGTCGCGACCGAGCATTAAATGGGTAGTCGTTAGAGACACCTCAACAGCAAGAATTTTGCAAATTGCACGACTGCCAGAGAAAAAGCACCGTCATAGCGAGCGAAGCGAAGCAATCCAGGATTCCGCCGCTGCGAAAGTCTGGATTGCTTCGGTCGCTTCGCTCCTCGCAATGACGGGAGAGGCAGCTACGCCCCCAGCACATCCTTCTGCATCCGGCCGGCATAGAAGTGGAAGAACGGCACCGGGGCGTCGTGACGCAAGGGCCCTGCGGCGAGCCGCCTGTCCAGTTCGCCCAGCACGTTTTTCGTCATCGGATGCAGATCGGCGAGCGGCTTCGAACCGAGCTCGACCCAGACAAGCTCGACCAATTCGGCGTCCGGATGGATCACGCCTTCGACACGATGGGCAATGGCGGAGGCGTCCGCCGTGAAGAAGCGGGTATCGAAGCGGCGCACGCGGCCGGGCGGCGTGATCGCGCGCGCGATCAGGAACAGTCCGGACGGATCGGGCAGCAGGCCCGCATCCGCAAACGGCTTCCAGGCGCCGTCGAGCCTTGCCGGCGCGCTGTCGGCTTTTCGGCCGAGGCAGAGGCCGGTTTCCTCGCAGGCCTCGCGGATTGCGGCAATCGCAAGCGATCTCGCGCGCGAAGCCGTGATCTTCGGACTGCCTTTCAGGAGATTGTTCTCGAGCTCTTTCGAAATGGATGCAGCCACCGGCACGCGGCTGTCCGATTTGTCCACCCGCCCGCCGGGAAACACGAATTTGCCCGGCATGAACACCACCTTGTCATGGCGCTTGCCGACCAGGACTTTTGGAACGGCGCCGTTGCGATCCACCAGGATCAACGTCGCCGCATCCTTTGGCCGGTAATAGGGATGGTGGTCGGCTTCCTTCTCTTCCGGCTTCTCAGCGGTTGGAGCCTCTGCGGCGTCAGTCATTCCGATCCCCAGCTGCAGTGCGGTTTCGATCAGACCGGCGGGACGCCCTCGGGCGGATTGTCGTCGAAGCCGTGCATTTTCAGCGCCCATTGCAGGCCGACGATGGTGCCTTTGACCGGCTGCAGCAGAGCAAGGGAGGCGATCAGCGTGAGCGGCAGATAGATCGCAAGCTGGAGCGCCACCGGCGGAGAATAATTGGTCTCGATCATCAGCGCGGTCGGCACCACGAGGTGACCGACAATGACGATCACGAGATAGGCGGGCAGGTCGTCGGCGCGGTGCGGCGTGAAATCGAGGCCGCAGACCGAGCAGTTGCTGTCGACCTTCAGGAATGCGCGAAACAGCTTTCCCTGGCCGCAGCGCGGGCAGCGACCGAAAAAGCCGCGCTTCATCGCCGACCACACGTCGCGCTTCTCGGTGGACAGGGTCTCTCGAGTCCAGACTTTGGTGGCGGTGCTCACGCTTTCCATCACTTGCCTCTTTTCGACGTGCCGGACTTCGTCCTGTCCTGCCTGCGCGGCTTCTCGCGCTTGTCCGGCCGCGCGCGCTGCTTGGCGTTCGAAACGCCGCGCTTGAAGGACTCGCGGGACCTACCGCGCGCAACGCTCTGCGCCCCAGATAAGAGCTCGAAGCGCAGTGCGCCAGCGATTGGCTGAGCTTCTACCAGACGAACGTCAACCACGTCCCCCAGCCGGTGCATGGCACCGCTGCGCGAACCGACCAGCGCGTGGCGGCTCTCGTCATAATTGAAATATTCCGATCCGAGCGAACGGATCGGGACCAGTCCGTCGGCGCCGGTATCGTCCAGCTTCACGAACAGGCCGGCGCGGGTGACGCCGGAAATGCGGCCCTGAAACGTCGCGCCGATGCGGTCGGCGAGATGATGGGCGATCAGGCGGTCGGCGGTCTCGCGTTCGGCCTTCATCGCGCGTCGTTCGGTGGTGGAGATTTCGGCTGCGACCTCGCTCAGATGTTCCGCCGTTTCGTTGTCGGGCAGCGCGCCTTCGCCGAGGCCCAGCGCCCGGATCAGTCCGCGGTGTACGACGAGATCGGCATAGCGCCGGATCGGCGAGGTGAAATGCGCGTAGCGGCGCAGATTGAGGCCGAAATGGCCATAATTTTCCGCCGAATATTCGGCCTGCGCCTGCGAGCGCAGGACCACCTCGTTCACGAGCTGCTCGTAATCCTGTCCGGCGACCAGCGTCAGCACGCGGTTGAACAGCGAAGGCCGCAACGCGCCGCTCTTTGCAAAGGGCACATCCAGCGTTTTCAGGAACTCCTGCAGGGCATGAATTTTTTCCAGGGTCGGCTCGTCGTGCACACGGTAGATCAGCGGTAGGGCCTTCCTCTCCAGCGCTTCGGCGGCCGCAACATTGGCAAGGATCATGAACTCTTCGATCAGCTTGTGGGCGTCGAGCCTCTCGGGAACGATCACGCGATCGACGGTGCCGTCCGCTTTCAAGAGGATCTTTCGCTCGGGGATGTCGAGGTCGAGCGGATCGCGCTCCTCGCGCGCCCGCTTCACCACGGCATAGGCTGCATAAAGCGGTCTCAGGATGTTTTCGAGCAGGGGGCCGGTGGTGTCATCCGGCTTGCCGTCGATGGCGGCCTGCGCCTGTGCGTAGTTGAGCTTTGCGGCGGAGCGCATCAGGACGCGATGAAAGCTGTGCGAGCGCTTGCGGCCGTCGGGACCGATCACGAGCCGCACGGCCAGCGCGCCGCGCGGTTCGCCCGGCACGAGTGAGCAGAGATCGTTGGAGATGCGCTCGGGCAGCATCGGTACCACGCGGTCGGGGAAATAGACCGAATTGCCGCGGATCAGCGCATCGCGGTCGAGCGCCGAGCCAGGCTGCACATAGAAGGCGACGTCGGCAATCGCGACGTTGACGATATAGCCGCCCTTGTTGTTGGGATCGCCGTCAAGCTCGGCATGAACGGCGTCATCGTGATCCTTGGCGTCGGGCGGATCGATCGTGACCAGCGGCACGTCGCGCCAATCCTCGCGGCCCTTCAGGGTGGCGGGCTTTGCCTCGTCCGCCTCGCGCAAGGCCGCTTGCGAAAAAGCATGCGGGATGTCGTGGGCGTGAATGGCGATCAGGCTGATCGCCTTTTCGCTTCTGAGCGAGCCGAGCCGTTCCCGCACCTTGCCCGAGGCAAGACCAAAACCGCGCGAGCGGACGAGATCGACGCTGACGAGGTCGCCGTCTTCGGCGCCCATGGTGTCGGACTTCGCGATGTTCAGTTCGCGCCCGGCCTGCTTCTTGTCGACGGGCACCAGCCGTCCGCCGCCGTCGGGGAGCTTGCGAAACAGTCCGAGCACGCGGTGTCTTGCGTGATCGATGACCTTGATGATGCGCCCGCGATAGGCGCTGCCTTCGTCCTCGAGGCGCTCGACGCGCAATAGCGCGCGGTCGCCGACGCCGGCACTCGCACCGGGGCGGGCATGGCGGGGAACATGGATGCGGATTTTTGGCGGTTCGCCGCCTTCGGCCTCGTCCCATTCGGCGGGGCTGGCGATCAACTCGCCGTCGGCGTCGCGTCCGGTAATGTCGGCGAGCACGGTCGCGGGCAGGGTCGCGGCCTCGCTCATCCTCTTGCCGTGCTTTTTGATCGTGCCCTGGTCGGCGAGATCGCGCAAAATGCGCTTCAACTCGGCGCGGTCGGCATTCTTGAGACCGAACTCCCGCGCAATCTCCCTGGTCCCGACTTTTCCGGGATTCTTTCTGATGAAAGCGACAATGGCTTCCTGCGATGGAAAGCCATTGTCGTGTCTTTGCTTCACTTAACCTCGTGCCTTTCCGGCGCTCTTCTTTGCATGCTTCGCTGCAGGCGCAGGCTTTGCAGCCGACGTCTTGGCGGAAGCAGCCACCGGCGCACGCGCCTTGCTGACGGCGTCCGATTTCGGCTTGCTTGCGGCCTTCTTCACTGCGGCCTTTTTCGCGGGCTTCGGCGTCGCCTCGGCCTCGGTTGCGGCGGGCTTTTCCGCCTTCGCCTTCTTTGCCCTGGCCTTGCTGCCGCCCGATTTGCGCCCGCCGGACTTGCCTCCGCCCTTGGCGGCGCGTTCGTCGATCAGCGCGATCGCTTCCGCAAGCGTGATCGTGTCCTTGTCCTTGTCGCTCGGGATCGTCGCATTGACGCCGCCAGCGGTGACATAGGCGCCATAGCGCCCGTTCTTCACGGCCACCGCACCGAACGTCGGATGATCGCCAAGCTGTTTTCCGGGATCGGCGCCGAAACGGCCCCGGCCCGGACCCTTTGCGATTTTCTCCGCGATCAGCGTCACCGCACGGTTCAGGCCGATGCTATAGACTTCGTCGCCGGCTTCGAGGCTGGCATAGGTCTTGTCGTGCCGCACGAACGGGCCGAAGCGGCCGATGCCTGCGGTAATCGGTAGTCCGCTCTCGGGATGCTTGCCGATCTCGCGCGGCAGCGACAGAAGCTTTAGCGCAAGCTCAAGCTCGATATCGGCGGGCTGGGTGTTCTTCGGAATGCCGGCGCGCTTCGGCTTGTCGCCTTCCGGATAATCCTTCGGCTCGCCAAGCTGGATATAGGGGCCGAACCGGCCGGCCTTCACCGTCACGTCAAGGCCGGTCTGCGGATCCTTGCCGAGCACGCGATCGGCGCTCTCCGCGCTATCGGCGGCGAGCGGACGGGTGTAGCGGCATTCCGGATAGTTCGAGCAGCCGACGAAGGCGCCGAATTTCCCGGCCTTCAGATTGAGCCGGCCGGTGCCGCAGGTCGGGCATTGCCTGACATCGCCGCCATCCGCGCGCGGCGGATAGATGTGCGGACCCAGCATCTCGTCGAGCGCGTCGAGCACTTGCGCAACGCGCAGGTCCTTGATGTCCTCGACCGCTCCGATGAAGTCACGCCAAAAATCCTTCAGGACCTGCTGCCACGAAATCTCGTTGTTGGAGATGCGGTCGAGCTGCTCTTCCAGATCGGCCGTGAAGTCATATTCGACGTAGCGGCGGAAGAAATTTTCCAGGAAGGCGATGACGACACGGCCCTTGTCCTCGCCATGCAGGCGCTTCTTCTCGAGCTTGACGTAGCCGCGGTCCTTCAGGACCTGAAGGATCGAGGCATAGGTCGAGGGACGGCCAATGCCAAGTTCCTCCATGCGCTTGACCAGAGAAGCCTCCGAAAATCGCGGCGGCGGCTCGGTGAAGTGCTGGGTGACGGAAAGATCCTGCCGCTTCAGGCTCTCGCCCTCGCTCAGGGCGGGGAGGCGGCGGCCTTCCTCGTCTTCCTCGTCGTCGTGGCCTTCCTGGTAGAGCGCAAGAAAGCCGTCGAACTTGATGACCTGGCCGGTGGCGCGCAGTTCCAGCACGCGATCGCCCGCCTTCGCGGTGATGTCGACGGTGGTGCGCTCGAGCTCGGCCGATTCCATCTGGCTTGCGATGGTGCGCTTCCAGATCAACTCATAAAGCCTGGCTTGATCGGTATCGAGCCGCCGCTTCATGGCGTCGGGTCGGCGGGAGAGGTCGGTCGGGCGGATCGCCTCATGCGCCTCCTGGGCATTCTTGGCCTTGGCCTGGTACTGGCGCGGGGCCTCAGGCACATAGGCGTTGCCATAATCCTCGCCGATCACCTTGCGCGCCTGGGCGACGGCTTCGTTTGCGATCTGCACGCCGTCGGTTCGCATATAGGTGATGAGGCCGGTGGTCTCGCCGCCGATGTCGATGCCTTCATAGAGCCGCTGCGCGACGCGCATGGTATGCGCGGGCGCAAAGCCGAGCTTGCGGCTCGCTTCCTGCTGCAGGGTCGAGGTGGTGAAAGGCGCCTGCGGATTGCGCCTTGCCGGCTTTGCGTCAACGCTTGCGACCGTGAAGGTCGCGGCTTCGATGGCTTTCCGGAAATCCTCGGCCTCGGCGCCGGAGCCGATATCGAGGCGCTGGATCTTCTTGCCGTCGGCCCCGACGAGGCGCGCCTCAAAGGCTTCGCCGCGCGGTGTCAACAATGTCGCTACCAGCGACCAGTATTCCCTGGGAACGAATTTCTCGATCTCAAGCTCGCGGTCGCAAACCAGCCGCAACGCCACCGATTGCACCCGGCCGGCGGAACGCGCGCCCGGCAGCTTCCGCCACAACACAGGCGAAAGGGTAAAGCCGACCAGATAGTCCAGCGCGCGGCGCGCCATATAGGCATCGACCAGCGCGCCATCGATCTCGCGCGGATTCTTCATCGCTTCCGAGATCGCCTGCTTGGTGATGGCGTTGAACACCACGCGCTCGATCTTCTGGCTCTTGAGCGCGCGCTTCTCCTTCAATACTTCCAGCACATGCCAGGAGATCGCCTCGCCCTCGCGATCGGGGTCGGTGGCCAGAATCAGGCGCTCGGCACCCCTCAGGGATTTGGCGATATCGTTGAGACGGCCGGCCGCCTTGGGGTCGACCTCCCAGATCATCTTGAAATTCTGTTCGGGATCGACCGATCCGTTCTTTGCCGGGAGGTCGCGGACATGTCCAAACGAGGCCAGAACCTCGTAGGACGAGCCCAAATATTTGTTGATCGTCTTGGCTTTCGCCGGCGACTCCACAATGACGATATTCATGTACTTCCAATGACTTATGGGAGATTTTTGGGGCGGTATCGCGAGATTCGCGCTGTAACCCAAGACCCAAACATGGGTGGTGGGGACGCTGCTGTCAAATCGACAGATGTTGAAACCTCGGTTCCCTGGCCTAAGCCGACCTACCGCTGGTTGTATAATACTTCCTGCCGGTTGTTTTGATCCGGGTATTTTGCTACCGCGCCGCTGCGCGCCGCTGGCGTCCAGCCCGACGTGGCTTCACCTCGGTGTCGGCGCTATCGAGCAGCCGACCATCCTCAGAATAAAGAGCAAGCTTTCGCACGGGCAGACCACGCGCGCGATCGACCAGGATGGTTGCGATCTCGTCCGGGCGCTCGTCGAACTCCTCGCTCCATTGCCTGAGTGCAACCAGGATCGGGTGGATAGCGCGCCCTTTCCTGGTCAGCACATATTCCTGATAGGCGCTCCCGTCGGAAGCCGGCTCCATCGCCAGGATGCCTTGTTCGACCAGCTTGCGTAGCCGCTGGGCGAGGATGTTCCTTGCAAGCCCGAGGCTTTTCTGGATTTCGCCGAAGCGGCGGCGTCCGAGCAGCGCGTCGCGGATGATCAAGAGCGACCACCAGTCGCCGATCGCATCGAGCGAGCGCGCGATCGGGCAACCATCGCTCGCCAAGCATGTCCTTTTCACCATGGCGATCTCCTTGCCGGTTCCACCGGCGTGCGGCGCAGATCACGGCCTTGTGCAGTTGCATTATTAAACCACTCGCTCTAGGTAAGCAACCTGGTTTAATAATGCAACCATTGGAGACGGCCATGAGCGGAAGGCTTGCGAACAAGACGGCATTGATCACGGGGGGCAACAGCGGCATTGGGCTTGCGACCGCACGGCTGTTCGTGGCCGAGGGCGCCCGCGTCATTATTACGGGGCGCAACCAGGAGACCCTTCAAGCCGCCGCCAGGGAGCTTGGGCCAAACGCGTTCGCGGTCGTGGCCGATGCGACCGACGTCGCGGCGACCGAAGCTGCGATCAAGAAGGGCGTGGACAAGTTCGGCAAGCTCGACATCGTCTTTGCCAATGCGGGCATACCCGGCACCACCCCCGTCGGCGGGACCACGCTCGCAGCCTTCGAGCAGGTGATCCGGACCAACATCACCGCCGTCTTCTTTACCGTGCAGGCAGCGGTCGCCCACATGAATGACGGCGGCTCGATCATCCTGAACGGCTCCGTCATTTCCGTGCTCGGCAATCCCGGCTATTCCGCCTACGCCGCGAGCAAGGCCGGCGTGCGGGCGATGGCGCGGGTGATGGCCTCCGAGCTGTCGCCGCGCGGCATCCGCGTCAACGTCGTGGCGCCAGGAGCGGCGCGAACGCCGATCTGGAAAAGCGCCGCAGCCAGCCCCGATGCCTTCGCAGCGCTTGAGAAGCGCATCGCGGGCGTGACGCCGCTCGGCCGGATCGCGGAGGCCGATCACATCGCCAAGACGGTGCTGTTCCTGGCCTCCGACGATTCCGCGCATGTGCAAAGTGCCGAAATCTTCGTCGACGGCGGCGCCACCGGGTCGCCCGCCGGCGCGCCGGTCTTTCGCGCCTGAAGCCATCCACTGAAAGGCATCCGACCGGTCGGCCAACCCTGTACAAGGGTTGTGCTGGCCGGCCTGCTCGTCCACTGGGCGTATTTTTTGGAACTCCGATTGCGCGTTGAACCTTCATTGCAGTTGCCAAGACTGCTCTCCAGGGCTGGGGATTTTTATGGACCAATTGAATTTGGAGAGCCCGACATGCCGACTGCGCTTCCCTCTGCTTCGATTCCTGCCGCAATTTCTTCCAGCAGATTCATTGGCCGCCAATCCGATTTCGACGAGTTCGCACCGATTTTGCTTTTTTCCGGAATAGGCCTGCTCGCCACGCTGATCGCCGTCCTGGCGGGCGTGCAGGGAGTGTGGTTCTGACCCATCGCGATCCGGCCTGCGCCTTCGATTTTCGACCGGAGAGCGCTGGCCGGCGCACCTAAACCAGCGACACCAGTCCGCCGCCATGGCGCTCGAGCTTTCCCGCAAGCTCGAGCTCGAGCAGCACCGCGCGCACCACCGCAGGCGACGTGTCGGCCAGCCTGATCAGGTCGTCGATCGAGACCGGGCTCGGGCCGAGCAGGGCGATGATGCGGGCGCGGTCGCTTGCGTCGGGGTCTTGCTGCAGCGGTTCGCCGTCGGGTTCGTCGAGCGGAAAGCTGAGCGGCCGCGCCATGATCGGTTCGACTGCGTGGATGACGTCGGATGCCTCCGTCACCATTGTCGCGCCCTGTTTGATCAGATCGTTGGTGCCGGCGGCGCGCGGATCGAGCGGCGAGCCCGGCACCGCAAACACCTCGCGGCCCTGTTCGGCGGCCATCCGCGCCGTGATCAGCGAGCCCGAGCGATGCGCCGCCTCGATCACCACGACGCCGAGCGACGCGCCCGAGATCAGGCGGTTGCGCCGCGGGAAATCCCGCGCGCGGGGCTCATGGCCAAGCGGCATTTCCGAGATCGCCGCACCCTTGGCCTCGATGATCGCAGCAAGAAGGTCCTTGTGCTCGGGTGGATAGATCCGATCGTGTCCGCCGGCGAGCACCGCAACGGTGCCGCCCGAAATGCTGGCGCGATGCGCGGACTGATCGATGCCGCGTGCCAACCCCGAGATGACGACAAAGCTGGCCTCGCTGAGCTCGCGCGCGAGCTGGCCGGCAAATTTCAGGCCGGCAGCCGAGGCATTGCGGGAGCCGACGATCGCGATCATCGGCCGCATCAACGTATCCTGCGCGCCGCGCACGGCAAGCAGGGGAGGCGCATCGTCAAGCGTGGCAAGCCGCGGCGGATAGCCGTTTTCCTCGGGCGCAACGAGGCTCACGCCGAGCTTTTGGCTGGCGGCAAGCTCGGCGCGCGCTTCCTGCTCGCCAAAAATCCCGAACCGGGCGCCTGCGCCACCGCGTCGCGCCAGCTCCGGCAGCCGCTCCAGCGCGGCCCGCGCACTGCCGCAATGGGCGATGAGCGAGCGGAAGGTGCGGGGGCCGACATTGTCGGAGCGGATCAGCCGCAAGCGGTCGATCCGCTCGGCCTCGGTCAGGGTTGTCGTGCTGTTGATGGCGTCCACGCTGGCTTTTCCTTCGTCGCACCAGCATGAAGCAACCTGAGCGGGTGGGGAAGGGGGCGATGCGGTCATCATGGCCGCCCTTGCCCCAGCGAGCCGCATCCTGTTTGCTGGGCAGACGGTGACGGAGGCCGCCATGCTCTCGCTTTCAGACATTCAACGCCGCATCGACGGGGGCGAGCTTTCGCCGGAAGCGGCGCTGAAGCAGTCGATAGAGGCGATCGCCGCGCAGGAGAAAACCATCGGCGCCTTTGCCTCGCTTGCGCAAAATCCGCGCGCGCAGGGCGCGGGGCCCCTCCGTGGCATTGCGGTCGGCGTCAAGGACGTCATCGACACTGCCGACCTTCCGACCGAGATGGGGTCTGCGATCTATCGCGGCCATCGGCCGCGCGCGGATGCCTCCGTGGTGATGCTCTTGAAGCAGGCGGGAGCAACCATTGTCGGCAAGACCACGACGACGGCGTTTGCCGCGAACGATCCGACGCCGACCGTCAATCCGCACAATCATGGTCATACGCCGGGCGGCTCGTCGTCGGGATCGGCGGCGGCGGTTGCGGCCGGCATGATTCCACTGGCGCTCGGCACGCAGACCGGCGGCTCGGTGATCCGGCCCGGCTCGTTCTGCGGGATTGCGGCGATCAAACCGTCCTATCGGTTGCTGCCGACCGTCGGCGTGAAATGCTTCTCCTGGACGCTCGACACGGTTGGTCTCTATGCGGCCGGTGTCGCAGACCTCGCGCGTGCGCTGGCGGCGATGACGGGCCGGGCGGAGCTGTTGCCCGGTTCGGCCATCAGCGCGCCACGCATTGGCGTGGTCACCCAGGATTTTGCCGGTGCGCCCGACAAGGAGGGAGCGGAAGCGCTTCGGATCGCTGCAAAGGCGGCCGAACGCGCCGGTGCACGGGTGCGCGAGATGAAGATCGCCGATGTCATCGCGCAGGCCTGGCGGATCCAGCCCACCGTGCAGATGTTCGAAGCGCATCAGGCTTTTGCCTGGGAATATCGCGAAAACTACGACGCGATGCCGCCGATGCTGCGCGCAAGGCTCGATGAAAGCAGACATATCACCGCCGCCGACTATGACGCGGCGCGTGCGACGGCCGTCCGGGCGCGGGCCGCGATGTCCGAGATGCTCACGGAGTTCGACGCGTTCCTGACGCTGTCCGCGCCCGGCGTGGCACCGAAGGGACTGGGTTCGACGGGTGACGCCCGCTTCAACCGGTTGTGGACGCTGATGGGCAGTCCTTGTGTGAACGTGCCCGCCCATGTCGCCGGCGGGCTGCCGGTCGGCGTGACTGTCGTTGCCGACAACGGCGACGACGACCGCGCGCTAGGCGTCGCTCAATTCCTCGAGGCGGCGCTGAAGCTCCAGCGCTAGCGCTGCGACCGGCTCCTCCAGAAGGGGTTGCGGCTCCGTGGATGGTTGGCCGCGCCGCAGCCAGCGATCGGCCGCGGCGCGGCCGCGGCCGTGCAACAGGGCAATAAAGCTGCGCCCCAGATCGGCTGCGCTGCGTTGGGCCAGGCCATCGATCTCATCCTCGGCGGCGATCCTGAAAATCTGACGCGACGTCGTGGCGCAATACGGCTCCAGGCCCGCCAATTCCGCATTCAGCGTGGAGTTGGCCATGATCTGGTCGAGGCGGCGATCGATCGCGGCCATGGTGATGGGAACGTAGCTGTCGCGGCTCGGGGTGACCTGGACAAGCAGCACGTCGGACGCCTCCGACCCGCGGACAAGGTCGAGCAGCGGCGGATTGGCGGCGAAACCGCCGTCCCAGTAGGGCTCGCCGGCGATCTCGATGGCGCAATGGACCAGCGGGGGACAGGTTGACGCGAGCAGCACGTCGGGCGTCATGTCGGCATTGCCGAAGATCCTGAGCCGGCCGTCGCGCACCCGCGTCGCCGCGATCAAAAGCTTCGGACAGGTGGACGCGCGAAGCGCGGCGAAGTCGACATCTCTTGCGAGGGCCTCGCGCAGCGGATCGAGATCGAAGGGTTCGAACTGACCCGACCGCAAGGCCGGGTCGAATGCGACAGAGCTGCCCACGGGCGAAAAGCCGCCGATCAGCATCAGCGAGCGGAACGAACTTTCGTTGACGATCCGGTTCCAGAATTGCGCGAGCTGCCTCCGGGCGCCTTCGCGGCCGGCAGAGGCGAGCCCGCAGGCAAGCAGTGCCGCATTGACTGCGCCGACGCTTGCGCCGCTGATCGCATCGATCTCGCAATCCGTCTCTTCCAGTAGCCGCTCCAGCACGCCCCAGGTGAAGGCGCCGAACGAGCCGCCACCCTGCAAGGCGAGCGACAGTCTTCGCGGCGGCGGGCTGAGCCCCACATCTCGGTCGTCTACCCGCGCCTCGAACAGCGGCTGCTTGACCTCCACATCGGGTGCGATCCTGGGGGCGGGCGCGAACTCGGCCGCGCCGGCTTCCGGCGGGATCGGCCTTGGCCCGCGATCCGGCTCCGGGGGTCGTTTGGCGCTCGAGCTGAAGAACCGCGATTCCGCGACCAGCTCGGACGGACGCATTTTTCGTTTGGGTGCGGGTGCGGCTTGCTCGGGGACATCGGGCTGCTCGGCGATATCTGCGGCGGCAGCAGGGGCGTGAGGAATCTTCGGCGGAGCAGGCGGCGCAGCCGGTGCGACGGGCTCCTCGCGCGTCGACCAGATGTTGGTGGCGGAGAGCAGTGCGCTGGCCGCGCTTTGCGTCGGCGCAAGCGCAGGCTTTGTCACGGCCTCTTGCTCCAGCCGCTCGCGCACGCCCGATGACTCAATCATCGTCCTCGTTCACCTTCGCCGACCTGAATTACGCGTTGATTCGCTTGGGAAGATGGCAGGCGCGTCACGCTTTCGCCAGAGTCTCTCCGGAGTTGCGAACAGGATTCGTGTGGGTGTTGATAGTTTGCCGCGACGTGACTTCGTCATTCCGGGTTCGATGCTATCGCATCGCCCCGGAATGACGCGTGCAAGAGCATTGCGCAAGAGCACGCGTCAGTTCTGCCCGATCTTGCCCTCGGTGCCGTCCTGCAACCGCCTGATGTTCTCGCGGTGCATGTAGATCAGAAGCAGTGTCAGCACTGCAAACAGCGCAGCCAGCTTCAGCTCTCCGATCCACACGAAAAACAGCGGCGTGACAAAGCTTGCGACCAGCGCCGACAGCGAGGAGTAGCGGAAGGAGATGGCCATCGCGAGCCAGATCAGGCAGAACAGGATTGCCGCCGGCCAGAACAGGCCGAGCAGGATTCCGATATAGACGGCGACGCCCTTGCCGCCCTTGAAGTTGAGCCAGACCGGAAAGAGATGGCCGAGGAATGCGCCGAGCCCCGCCACCATCGCCGCGATCGGCCCGCCGAAATGACTGGCGATGAGCACTGCGGCCGTGCCCTTGAGCGCGTCGAGCAGAAGCGTCGCGGCGGCGAGGCCCTTGCGCCCGGTGCGCAGCACATTGGTGGCGCCGATATTGCCGGAGCCGATCGAACGCAGATCGGCGGTGCCGGCAAGCCTGGTCAGGACAAGCCCGAACGGGATCGAGCCGAGGAGATAGCCAATGACGAAGGCGACCGGCAGAAAAGCTTCAGGTCCCATGGGAGGAGCCCCTTCTGCGTATTTGCCGCGCATAGGAACCTCTTTTTGACGCGCTTTCCTGACGCGACCCGGTGCCGGCTTCGCCTGAAAACACTCTAGACATGCTCATAGACGGTCCGCCCGCCGACGATGGTGCGCACCACGCGTCCGGTGAAGCGCGCTTCGTCGAACGGCGTGTTCTTGCAGAGCGATTTGAGGTCGGCGGGATCAAGCACCCAGGGCGTGTCGGCATCGATCACGATGACGTCCGCGGGCGAGCCGGGCCGCAGGCTTCCGCCGGGCAGGCCCAGCAATTCGGCCGGTCGGGTCGATATCGCACGGATCAGGGTTTTCCAGTCCATTTCGCCATTATGGATCAAGCGCAGTGCGGCCGGTAGCATGGTTTGCAGCCCAACGGCGCCGGATGCCGCTTCCGCGAACGGAAGCCGCTTCACCTCGACGTCCTGCGGATTGTGGTCGGACATGATGACGTCGATGAGGCCGGAGGCGAGCGCCTCGACCAGCGCCTTGCGATCGGTTTCGCTGCGCAGCGGCGGCGACAGTTTGAGGAACGTCCGATAGGGGCCGATATCGTTCTCGTTCAACGTCACATGATTGATCGAGACGGAGGCGGAGACAGAAAGCCCCGCCTCGCGCGCGCGCTTCAGGATCTCCAGCGAAGCGATGCAGGAGATCGAAGCGGCATGATAGCGCCCGCCGCTCAGCGACACCAACCGCATGTCGCGTTCCAGCATCACGGCTTCGGCCGCGTCCGGAATGCCCATCAGGCCGAGACGCGCGGCGAATTCGCCCTCGTTCATCACGCCTTCGCCGATGAGATCGGGATCCTCGGTGTGATGCACGACCAGCGCGTCGAAATCGCGGGCGTAGGTCAGCGCGCGCCGCATCACCTGCGCATTGGTGACGCTCTTGTCGCCGTCGGAGAAGGCGACCGCACCGGCCGCCTTCAGAAGGCCGATTTCGGTCATCACCTCGCCGGCCAGCCCCTTGGTCAGCGCGGCCATCGGGTGGATGTTGACGATTGCAGTGTCGCGGGCGCGCCGCAGCACGAAATCGACGGTCGCCGAATTGTCGATCACGGGCTGGGTGTCCGGCTGGCAGATGATGGTGGTGATGCCGCCGGTCGCGGCCGCCTGGCTTGCCGACGCAAAGGTCTCGCGATGGCCCAAACCCGGCTCGCCGCAGAAGGCGCGCATGTCGACGAGGCCCGGCGCCACGATCTTGCCCGTGCAATTGATGACATCGGTGCCTTCGGGCACGCCGGCAGCACTGATGCCGCGCTTCAAGTCGCGGATCACGCCGTCGGCGATCAGGACATCGCCGGGCCCGTCGAAGTCTCGCGACGGATCGATCACGCGCGCATTGGCGAGCAGGATCGGGCGGCGGTCGGTGAGCATGGGCATCTGCCTTAGGCGTTCGGCAGGTTGCGGGCGAGCGCTTCCAGCACCGCCATCCGCACCGCCACTCCCATTTCGACCTGTTCGCGGATCAGGGATTGCGCGCCGTCGGCGACGGTGGAGTCGATCTCGACGCCGCGGTTCATCGGTCCCGGATGCATCACCAGCGCGTCCGGCTTTGCGTAAGCGAGCTTTTTCTGGTCGAGCCCGAAATAATGGAAATATTCGCTGGAGGAGGGAACGAACGACCCGTTCATGCGCTCGCGCTGCAGGCGCAGCATCATCACGATGTCGGCGCCCTCGAGCCCCTCGCGCATGTCGCGCGTGACTTCGACGCCCATCCGCTCGATGCCAGGCGGCAACAGCGTCGAGGGCGCGACCACGCGCACCCGCGCGCCCATGGTGTTGAGCAAAAGGATGTTGGAGCGCGCCACCCGCGAATGCAGCACATCGCCGCAGATCGCGATGATCAGGCCCTCCAGCCGGCCCTTGTTGCGGCGAATGGTGAGTGCATCGAGCAGCGCCTGCGTTGGATGCTCGTGGGAGCCGTCGCCGGCATTGATCACGGATCCGTCGACCTTGCGCGCCAGAAGTTCCACCGCGCCCGAGGCATGGTGGCGCATCACCAGGATGTCCGGATGCATGGCATTGAGCGTCACCGCGGTGTCGATCAGGGTCTCGCCCTTGCGCATCGAGGAAGAGGAGACCGACATGTTCATGACGTCGGCGCCGAGCCGTTTTCCCGCGATCTCGAAGGAAGACTGCGTCCGGGTCGAGGCCTCGAAGAACAGGTTGATCTGAGTGCGCCCGCGCAGCGAGGTCCGCTTCTTGTCGATCTGGCGGTTGAGCTCGACATATTCTTCGGAGAGGTCAAGCAGGCCGCCGATGTCGGCAGCCGAAAGCCCCTCGATTCCCAGCAGATGCCGGTGACCGAGGACGAAGGTCGATTTCGATGGCGATGTCATTAAAGCCAGAGCTATAGGCGGGCTTTCCCGGCAGGGCAAGGCCCAAAGGGGTGCGAAAAAGTTATCCCCCGGTGGTTCCGCACTACGGTAAACGGCGGAAAGTCGCGCCAAACACTCCATCGTCATGCCCGGGCTTGACTTGGCTTGACGCGGGCATCCACGGCTTACTTGATGTGGCCGCAAGGACGTGGATGGCCTGGTCATAGGCGAGCGGAAGCAACGCCGTCCTTCGGACGGCTATGCCGGCCATAACAATGCGGAGACTTTCGTGAAGGCTACTGGAATTGCACTCGTGGTGGCGGCCTGCTTTTTCTCGCAAGCCCATGCCGACGCCTTGCCCGGCGGCTTCGTCTATCTGCGCGACATCGATCCCACCATCATCCAGGACATGCGCTACGCCAGCTCGAACAATTTTCTCGGCCGGCCGCTTCATGGCTACCAGGCTGGCGAGTGCATCGTGAAGCGCGAGGTCGGCCTCAGGCTGAAAGCCGTTCAGGAGGAACTTGCGAAGCGCAAGCTGTCGCTCAAGATGCTCGATTGCTATCGGCCGACACGTGCCGTCGCTGACATGTACCGGTGGTCGCACGACGGCAAGGAGACGGCGAACGATCGCCGCTTCAGCCCGGCGTTCCGCAAACAGGATCTGTTCCGGCTGGGCTACATCTCGCCCTATTCGCTGCATTCGACGGGAGGCGCGCTGGATCTCACCCTGGTCGATCTCAGCGCCGACAATACCGCGGCCTTCGATCCCGCAAAAACCTACGCCGACTGCACCGCGCCGGCGGCAGTTCGCGCCCCCGAAGGCAGCATCGACATGGGCACCGGTTATGACTGCACCGATCTGAAGGGGCATACGTGGTCGCAATCGATCACGCCGGAGCAACGGCGCTGGCGCAAGGAGCTGGTGGCCGCCATGGCCCGGCAAGGCTTTGTGAATTATTCGAAGGAATGGTGGCACTTTTCGCTGCCGGGCGTGTCCGGGCCGGCCTATGATTTCCCGGTGCTGCCGCGCCGCAATTGAATCCCAAAAGTGCGCACGATCTTTTCGGAAAACCGCTTCACACTTTTCCGGATCATGCGCTAGGAGGTTGGCCATGACCAAACCCGGCTTTGCCACTCACGAGGTGTTCAACCAGTCGCCGCCGTTCGAGGATGTCGACCTCTATTCTCTCGACCGGCCCCTGGTCGAAGCGGTCGCGGCGTTCGGCGGCGCTGCAGCGGAGAAGGAGCTCTCCGATTTCGGCCGGCACTGGGGCTCGGCTGCGATGGCGGCGCGGGGACGCGCGGCCAATGAGAACACCCCAAAGCTTCGGACCTTCGACTCGCGCGGCAACCGTCGCGACGAGGTCGAATTCCATCCGGCCTATCACGAGCTGATGGCGCATTCAGCGCATGCAGGCGTCCACAATTCGACCTGGACGGCCGACGGAAAGCCTGCCGGCGGCGCCGCCGAAGTGTTGCGCGCGGCGAAGTTTTATATGGCCTCGCAAGTCGAGACCGGCCATCTGTGCCCGATCACCATGACGCGCGCCTCGGTCGCAGCCTTGGCGTCGCAGCCCGATCTGCTCGAAAAGACCATGCCCGTGATCGCCACGCGCTCCTACGATCCGTCCTTTGCGCCATGGTGGACCAAGCGCGGCATGACGCTCGGCATGGGCATGACCGAGAAGCAGGGCGGCACGGATGTGCGCGCCAACATGACGCGCGCAACGCGTACGCCCGAAGGATATCGCATCACCGGGCATAAATGGTTCATGTCGGCGCCGATGTGCGATGCCTTTCTGGTGTTGGCGCAAGCCGAGGAGGGGCTGACCTGCTTCTTCATGCCGCGCTTTGCGCCCGATGGCTCCGTCAATGCGATCCAGTTCCAGCGGCTCAAGGACAAGCTCGGCAACCGCTCCAATGCGTCGTCCGAAGTCGAGTTCATGGGCGCCTATGGCTTGCGAGTCGGCGAGGATGGCAAGGGCATCCGCACTATCATCCAGATGGTGCAGTTGACGCGACAGGACTGCGCGATTGCGTCTGCCGGCTTGATGCGGTCAGGCCTGGCGCACGCGCTAAATCACGCCCGTCACCGCAGCGTGTTCCAAAAACATCTGGCCGATCAGCCCTTGATGCGCGCGGTGCTGGCCGACATGGCGCTGCATGTCGAGGCATCGATTGCGCTGGTGATGCGGCTCTGCCACGCCTTCGATCGCATGGGCGATGATGCGAATGAGGCCGCCCATATGCGGCTCTTGACGCCGGCCATCAAATACTGGGTTTGCAAATGCGCGCCGCCCTTCCTGTTCGAGGCGATGGAATGCCTGGGCGGCAACGGCTATGTCGAGGAGGGCATTCTGGCGCGACACTATCGGGAGTCGCCGGTCAACGCGATCTGGGAGGGTTCGGGTAACGTGATGTGCCTCGACGTTTTGCGCGCGCTGTCGCGCGAGGCCGATGCCGCGCTTGCAGTGTTGCGTGGGCTTGCGGACGCAAGTCAGGGCCTGCCGGGCGCGGGCGAGGCGGCAGCCTTCATCGGCAAGACGTTTCGCCGCCCGGATAGCGAGCGGGTCGCGCGGCTTGCGGTCGAGAGATTGGCGCTGCTGGCGGCAGCCGCGGCGCTGAACCAGGTTTCGCCGCGTCACGCCGAACTGTTCGCGGCAACCAGGCTCGCCAATGTGCATGGGAGCATGTATGGCGCGGTCGATCTTGCCGAGGCCGACATACGCGGCCTGCTCGAGCGGGCGCTGCCTTGACGACATTATCCTCCGTCATGCCCGGGCTTGTCCCGCCTGCGGGGCCGAAGCCCCTTCGGCGTGGCGAAGGCCCGGGCATCCACGTTCTTGATCCTGCAAAAAAGGCGTGGATGGCCGGGTCGAGCCTGGCCATGACGACGTTGAGAGATTTGGCCAATCAACCGAAAGCCTTTTGATGGACTCCCTCAATCCTGACTTCCCGCCTGCCACGGTTCTGCCTGCATCCCGCGGACCCCGCGTCTGGGGTTTTTGGGGTACCGCGCTCTGGGGTTTTGTGGTCTTCGCCGCGCTGTTCGCGGGCCAGATCGCGGTCGTCGTCGTCTTTGTGTTGCAGAGGGGCGGTTCGGCCGACGTCGGCTCCGTGATCAGGGTCGTGGCGGGGAGCGGGCTTGCGATTTCGCTCTCGGTGATCGCCGGTCTGCCGGCGGTGCTTGCCGCGCTTTGGCTTGCGATCCGTTTCACGCGCACGCCGTTCTCCGACTATCTGGCGCTGCGCTGGACGAACTGGCGCAATCTCCTGCTCGGCGTCGCAGGGCTCGCAATCCTGGTTTTCGGCTGGGACATGCTTTCGCGCTCGACAGGGCGCGACGTGACGCCCGACTTCATGGTGGACGTGCTGAAAGCGGCCCGCAGCGATGGTGCGCTGTGGCTGCTGGTGCTTGCCTTCTGCATTGCCGCGCCCGTGTCGGAAGAGCTGTTTGCGCGCGGCTTTCTTTATCGCGGCTGGTCGGAATCGGTCTTGAGGGTGCCGGGCGCGATCGTGCTCTCATCGCTGGTGTGGACCGGACTGCACCTGCAATATGACTGGTTTTTCTTCGGCGAGGTCTTTTGCATCGGCCTCTGGCTCGGCTATCTGCGCTACCGCAGCAACTCCACTTGGCTCACGATCGTGATCCACAGCCTCAACAATTTTGGCGCGGTGCTGCAGACAATCTGGCTTGCGGGCCCGAACTGAGAGATTGCATCGAACCGGGTTCCTCATAGCGACTATGGCGGAGGAACATCTTCTTGTTCTTCTACATTTAAGAGGCGGTGGCGTATGTTGAACCGGTCTTTTCTCCACCGCGAGTACGGTGTTGGAGCGGCTTCATGTCATTATCGGCGCCAGATTTGACCTCGACCGGCGCGCCGCGCTTGCCGCGGAGTTCGCGTTTTCTCGGAACGGCGATCATCGCGCTCATGGCCTATTACGTCCAACTCTTGGTCGCGCTCGCCGCCCATGTCGCGGAAATCGTGGCCCTCGATCTCTTGTTCGGCTACCTGCGGTATCGCAGCGGTTCGACCTTGCTCACTGCGCTGTTGAGTTCCGCTGTGAATGTCGCAAGCACGATCGAGATTGCGCTGATCGTGGCCTATTCCTGACGACGCAAGTTTTGGAAAGCTTTTTGGAAGCGTCGCCGCAGACCGGCGCTCGCTATCCCCGCATATTCGCGAGCCGGTCGAGCGCACCCTGCAGGATGAAGATCGCGGCATGCTCGTCGATCACCTCGGCACGGCGGGCGCGGCTCACATCCATCCCGATCAGCTCGCGCTCGACGGCGGAGGTCGAGAGCCGCTCGTCCCAGAGTGCAATCGCAAGCGCTGTGAGGCCTGCGAGGTTGCGGGCAAAGGCGCGGGTCGACTGGGCGCGGGGGCCCTCGCTGCCGTCCATGTTGATGGGCAGCCCGAGCACGAAGCCGACCGCCTTGCGTTCGCCGGCAATGGCAAGCAGGCGCGCGGCATCGGCCTTGAAGGCCTTGCGTCTGATGGTCTCGACCCCCGTGGCCAACCGGCGATCGGGATCGGAAACCGCCACGCCAATCGTCTTGGTGCCGAGATCAAGGCCAATCAGCGCGCCACGCGCGGGCCAGTGCGAGGTCGCTTCGATCAGAGGGAGGATAGGGGCCGGCATGGGCTTTGCGCATAACACGCCGCCCTGCGGCGACGCAAAGCGCTTCACTCCTCTACCGCTCTATGTTCCAGGATTGAGACAAAACTGTTCTCAAATTTTCATTTTCTGCTGACGCAAGGGATGCCTATCCTGCGCGCCGGATTGGGGGACGACATGCCGATTGCGACCGCGTTGACTGCGCTGCTTGGGATCAGGCATCCGATCCTGCTCGCGCCAATGGACGTCATTGCGGGCAGCCGGCTGGTCTCGGCTGTGAGCGAGGCCGGCGGTTTCGGCATCCTCGGCGGCGGTTATGGCGCGAAGGCCTGGCTGGAACGCGAGGCGTCCGCGCTCAAACGATGCCAGGCGCCGTTTGGCGTCGGCTTCATCACCTGGAGTCTCGCAAAGCAGCCGAACCTGCTTGATGTCGCCCTCGACGCACGCCCGCGTGCGATCATGCTGTCGTTCGGCGATCCCGCGCCGTTCGCAGCCCGCATCAAGGCGGCCGATGCGCGTCTGATCTGCCAGGTTCAAACGGAGGACATGGCAAGAGAAGCGCTCGATGCCGGCGCCGACATTCTCGTGGCCCAAGGCACCGAGGCCGGCGGTCACGGTGCCTCCCGCACCGCGATCGACATTGTGCCGGCCGTGGTTGATCTTGCTGCCGGCCGGGTTCCGGTCGTGGCCGCCGGCGGCATCGCCGACGGACGCGGGCTTGCGGCGATGCTGATGCTCGGCGCCTCGGGCGTGTTGCTGGGCACGCGCTTTTACGCCAGCCTCGAGGCCGACGGCGCGGAAGACGCCAAGAAGCGGATTTGCTCCGCGACCAGCGGCAACACCGTCCGCAGCATCATCTTCGATATCTCGCGCAACAATGTCTGGCCGGCGCCGTTCACCGGGCGCTGCCTGATCAACGATCACGCCCGACGCTGGATGGGGCGCGAGGTCGAACTGATGCAGAATGTGGCTCAGGTCGCGGCCGAATACGCAGCCGCCAAGGCGGAGGGCAATTTCGACATCGCCGCCGTCATTGCCGGCGAGGGGGTCGGGCTGATCCATGACATTCCGCCGGCTGCCGTCATTGTCGAACGGATCTCGGCGGAAGCCGACCAGATCCTCTCCGGACGGCGCAATTCCCTGGCAACCCGGGCCTGAAAGGGCCGTCGCCTCGGGAACTGGCCGGTTGCGGCGCGAAAGCGGCCTCTGCTATAGGCAGGGTGAAACACCGCTTTGAGGCGCCCTATATAATGTCGGTCGATGCCGAAACCGTCCGCCGTATCGCCCATCTGGCGCGGATCAAGGTCACGGAGGCCGAGGTTCCGCATCTGCAGGGCGAGCTCAATGCCATGCTCGCCTTTGTCGAGCAGCTCTCCGAGGTCGACATCGAGGGGGTCGAGCCGATGACCTCGGTGACACCGATGACGATGAAGAAGCGGCAAGACGTGGTCGATGACGGCGAGATCGCCGATGACATCGTGAAAAATGCGCCTGCGACCGAGGGGCATTTCTTTCTGGTGCCGAAGGTCGTCGAGTAGCGAAGCGTTTTCAAGCGAAGTGGGTACCGGTTCGCGTGAAGAAAACGCGTCAAACATGAGAATCTTTACGCGGGAAGTCCGATGTGCCTCTTGTGCGACGATGAAAAGGCCTATCAGGCCTATATGAACTATCTCGACGCGATGGAGCGGCAGGGCAAGGCCGCCGATCCGCAAGACGCGGTCAATGCCGTGCTCGATAGCCTCGAGGCGGCCGACAAGGCGGCCGCCAAAAAAGACGACCCGAAAAACGACAAGACGCTGTCCCCATTCTTCTGCAGCCCGATCGATAAATGACCGATCTGACATCGCTGACGCTCGCCGAGGCCCGCGACGGTCTCGCGGACAAGACGTTCACGTCGCTGGAGCTGACGGACGCGCATCTGAAAGCGATGGAGGCCGCACGCGCGCTCAATGCCTATATCCTGGAGACGCCGGACCAGGCGCGCGCGATGGCGCGGAGAAGCGACGCTATCATTGCCAAAGGCGAAGGCGGGCCGCTGGCCGGCATTCCCCTTGGCATCAAGGACCTGTTCGCGACCAGGGGCGTGCGCACCACGGCCTGCTCGAAGATCCTTGGCAATTTCGTCCCGACCTACGAGTCGACGGTCACCGCCAACCTCTGGCGCGACGGCGCGGTGATGCTCGGCAAACTCAACAATGACGAGTTCGCGATGGGCTCGTCCAACGAAACCTCGTGCTTCGGCCCGGTCGGCAATCCCTGGCGGCGCAATGGCGCCAACACCACGCTGGTGCCGGGCGGCTCTTCCGGCGGATCGGCGTCGGCGGTCGCAGCCCTGCTCTGCATGGGCGCGACTGCGACCGACACCGGCGGCTCGATCCGCCAGCCGGCGGCGTTCACCGCAACCGTCGGCATCAAGCCGACCTATGGCCGTTGCTCGCGCTGGGGCATCGTCGCCTTCGCCTCCTCGCTCGACCAGGCCGGCCCGATCGGCCGCAGCGTGCGCGATGCGGCGATCCTGTTGCGCTCGATGGCGGGCCATGACCCCAAGGACACGACCTCGGTGGATGTGCCGGTGCCTGATTACGAAGCCGCGATCGGCAGATCCGTGAAGGGCATGAAGATCGGCATCCCCCGGGAGTATCGTCTCGACGGCATGCCGCAAGAAATCGAAAAGCTCTGGAGCGAAGGCGCAGCCTTGTTGAAGGCCGCAGGCTGCGAGCTTGTCGAGGTGTCGCTGCCGCACACCAAATATGCGCTGCCGGCCTACTACATCGTGGCGCCCGCGGAAGCCTCCTCGAACCTCGCCCGCTATGACGGCGTGCGCTATGGCTTGCGCGTCGACGGTCGTTCGATCGGCGAGCTCTATGAAAACACCCGCGCGGAGGGTTTTGGCGCCGAGGTGCGCCGCCGCGTGATGATCGGCACCTATGTGCTCTCGGCCGGCTATTACGACGCCTATTATCTGCGCGCGCAGAAGGTCCGAACGCTGATCAAGAAGGATTTCGAGGACTGCTTTGCCTTGGGCGTGAACGCGATCCTGACGCCTGCGACACCGTCGGCTGCCTTCGGCATCGGCGAGAAGGGCGGCGCAGACCCCGTCGAGATGTATCTCAACGACATCTTCACGGTGACCGTGAACATGGCCGGCCTTCCCGGCATCGCCGTGCCCGCCGGCAAGGATGCGCAGGGCTTGCCGCTTGGCTTGCAACTGATCGGCCGCGCCTTCGACGAGGCGACGCTATTCTCGCTGGCCGAGGTGATCGAGCAGGCCGCCGGCCGCTTCACCCCGGAGCGATGGTGGTGAGCACGGCTGCTTTCAAAGCAAGCCTCTCCGCCGCAGCGCCTGCGGCCGATCTCGGCGCTCCGCTTGCCGGCCTCTGGTGGGCCGCCAAGGGCGATTGGGACCGCGCTCACAAGATCGTGCAGGACGAAGACACGGCTGACGCCGCCTGGGTGCACGCCTATCTGCATCGTGTCGAGGGCGACCTCGGCAATGCCGGCTATTGGTACCGGCAGGCGGGCAAGCCTGTCGCAAAGGACACACTCGAAGCTGAATGGGAGCGGATCGCATCCGCATTGATATGACGGCACCGAGCGGCAAATTGATCAAGGGCGCGACCGGCGACTGGGAAGTCGTGATCGGCATGGAAGTCCACGCCCAGGTGACCTCGAAGTCAAAACTGTTCTCGGGCGCCTCGACCGCCTTCGGCGGCGAGCCCAACAGCCATGTCTCGCTGGTCGATGCGGCCATGCCGGGCATGCTGCCTGTCATCAACGAGGAATGCATCCGTCAGGCGGTGCGCACCGGGCTCGGGCTGAATGCGAAGATCAATCTGCGCTCGGTGTTCGATCGGAAGAACTATTTCTATCCCGACCTGCCGCAGGGCTATCAGATCAGTCAGTACAAGTCGCCGATCGTGGGCGAGGGCGAGGTCCTGCTCGAGCTCGACGGCGGCAGGACGGCAACCGTCGGTATCGAGCGTCTGCATCTGGAACAGGACGCGGGCAAATCGCTGCACGACCAGTCGCCGACCATGTCCTATGTCGATCTCAACCGTTCGGGCGTTGCGCTGATGGAGATTGTCTCAAAACCGGACATCCGCGATGCCGAGCAGGCCAAGGCCTATGTGACGAAGCTGCGCTCGATCCTGCGCTATCTCGGCACCTGCGACGGCGACATGGAGAAGGGGAACCTGCGCGCCGACGTCAACGTCTCCGTGCGCAAGCCGGGCGGGGAGCTCGGCATCCGCTGCGAGATCAAGAACATGAACTCGATCAATTTCATCGGCCAGGCGATCGAATATGAGGCGCGGCGCCAGATCGAGATCATCGAGGATGGCGGGTCGATCGAGCAGGAGACGCGGCTGTTCGACCCGAACAAGGGCGAGACGCGCTCGATGCGCACCAAGGAAGAGGCGCATGACTACCGCTATTTCCCCGATCCCGACCTGTTGCCGCTGGAGTTTTCTCAAGGCTTTGTCGATGAGCTGAAAGCCGATCTGCCTGAGCTGCCGGATCAGAAGAAGGCGCGCTTCGTGGCGGAGTTACAGCTGTCGCCCTATGATGCAGGCGTACTGGTGGCCGAGCGCGAGAGTGCCGAGTTCTATGAGGCTGTGCTTGCAAAGCTGAAAGATCGCGGCCGCGACGGCAAGGTCGCGGCCAACTGGGTGATCAATGAGCTGTTCGGCCGTCTCAACAAGGAAGCCAAGGACATCGCCGCCTCGCCGGTCTCGGCTGCGCAGCTTGCCGCGATCGTCGACCTGATCGGCGAGGGCACTATCTCCGGCAAGATTGCAAAGGACCTGTTCGAAATCGTCTGGCAGGAGGGCGGCGACCCCCGCGCGCTGGTCGAAAGCCGCGGCATGAAGCAGGTCACCGACTTGGGCGCGATCGAGAAGGTGGTCGACGACATCATCGCGGCCAATCCGGACAAGGTCGCGCAGGCCAGGGCGAAGCCCGCGGCGATCCAGTGGTTCGTCGGCCAGGTGATGAAGTCGACCGGCGGCAAGGCGGATCCGAAGGCGGTCAACGCGCTTCTCAAAGACAAGCTCGGCGTCTGATGTTGCTTCATCGCGCCGCTCATCGGCCCATCGATATCTCCTAAGCACGCGCCGATCGATCGACGATGCGCGCGTCGCCAGTTGCGAATCATCGATTGATGATTCGCATCAAGGATCGTGCTTCGTTGTGCGGTGAAGCGGCTCATCGCCGTTAAGCATGAAAATATTTTTCTTGCAAAATTGCAAAATTGGAGTCCGTGACTCGCGCTGTCCGCGTCTTCAGCAACGCATCGTCGCATCGTGCGCGCGTCGATCGATCGACATGCGATTCACAAAACTCCTGCAACAGAAGCGATTCCTGCGATTCCAACTCGCGCTGATGCCGGCGCTACGCGAATTTTTTTGCGCATGTCGAACGCGCGCGTCGATCGAAGGAAGCGGCGCGCTGTCGCGTCGGCGCGTCAACGCTTCTTTAAGGGGCCCCCTGTTTTTTTCCACATGTTGGTGTATTCGAATTGATGTGCATTTCGATTCCCGAATGCACGCAGCGAACGAAGCCATCTCACATCGGAGGGCACTATGGCTAAGAAAGCGAAGAAGAAGGCGAAGAGCGCAGTGAAGAAGACTGCGAAGAAGACCCGCAAGGTCTCCAAGAAGAAGAAGTAACTCTCGCCTGCCAAGATCGCCGGCTGACTTTGATGCCGGCGCGTCGTCAGAGAGATCGGGTCGGTTTGCTTTCTTCGAGGGCGGTCCGGTAGCTCCAAGCGGCGAAAGAGGGTGTCGGCGAGACATCAGGTCAAGCGGCCGGATCGTTATTCCGGTCCGGCAGAAGAAACGAGTTTCTTCGTTCGGTGCGGCTCCTTAATCGGTCCGCAATTTCACTTGAGCCTTCTTGCTTGAGCGAAATCTGGTCCTGACGTGTTCGCCGACGCCCTCGCTCCAGCGGCCAGGGTCCGCAAATCGGCTATCCCCTTTTCCATCATTGCCCGCCCTCTTGCCAAGGCCGCCCCCCGCCTTACGGCGATTTGCCGCCGATGGTTGTCGGCATACCAACGCCGAACGACGGCAAACCTGTTTACGGGCTGTTCATCGCGCGCCTTAAGCCGCCCTTCAAATTTGATCCCCCATGATCGTCCAACAAAGCCGGCACGAGCGTGATCCGGAATGACGGGCTCGCGCTCAACCGGGAAGAAGACGGACGTTGGACAGGCGCCGCGGGGAATGAGGCGGCGCAATAAAGAGGGGGCGGGGATGTTTCAGGGGCATTTCGATCTGGATGGCGCGGTGCCGGTGGAGGCGACGGCCATTCCCGACGCTCTGTTCGAGCGCGGGCTTTATTGGGCGAGCGGGCGCTCCGGCGTCGTCAATCTCGTCGCCGCGCATAAATGGTTCAACCTGGCGGCACTGAAGGGCCGCGGCGATGCGGTCGCGTTGCGCCGCGAGGTTGCCGCGCAGATGCCCGACGAGGAGATCGCGACGGCCCAGCGCGAAGCCCGTGCCTGGATGATATCGCACTGACGGGGCGGCGGCGTCTCCCGTAACCTTACGGAAACCTTCGATATACGCGGTCGTAACCATAGGATGCGATGATCGCAGTCCTGGGGGATACGCGTGTGCCGGAAGAGGAAGCTGCCGATTCGGAATGTTCGGCGTCGCTTTGCGCTTACCGTTGATCTGAAGGCCGGCGTGCGGGTTATTGGGACGGGGGGCCCCGCCATGGATATTTTGGCCATCTTGGCCGTGCTCTTGCTTTCGCTGGGCTACGCCTCGCTCTCTTCGGCGCGTTCCTATTTTGCCAGGGGGCGGCTCGCCGGCATGGAAGAGGCGACGCGCGAGATCATGAGGGGCCTCGGCGCCCACTATGAGATCGCGGGGCAGCCGCCACCCAAGGAGGTCGCAACCGCGATCGAGGGCGTCAAGTCCTTTGCGCCGCACGGCTCACTTGAAAAGAGCATCCAGCGCTACCACACTCAACTCTGGACGTTTGGCGACGCGGTCGGTAGCGCCTGCTGGCGCAAGGGCTTCGAGACCTGTCGGCAGCGGATGTCGCCGAAGCCGGACCGGATCCGTTTCGACCTTCCGATCGGCGACTTGCTGGAGATCGCTTCGCTCGCTCATCTCGGCTTCAGGAAGATGATGCCGAACGACCGCGGGATCGAGACGGCTCGCTTTGACGGCGAGGATCATGCCCGGCAGGTGGCCCGCGCCATCGATCGGCTGGAATGGGCAATTCCCGAGGCGCAACGGCCATTGGACCTTGCGACGACACGCGTGGCCATGATCCACCAGTGGTGGGAGCCACGGGAAAAGAAGAGCGCGTGAGGCGCAGGCGGGTGTTGCACAAATAACACGCAACCGGCGTCGCGCCTTCAGCCGGTTCCCGGCCGAATTCCGCGACTTGCAACAGGCCGCTTGCGGCTCGCCGCCGCGTCGGGCATATCGGCCCCATTGGAGACGTGGCCGAGTGGCTGAAGGCGGCGGTTTGCTAAACCGTTATAGGCTTGTAAAGGCCTATCGAGGGTTCGAATCCCTCCGTCTCCGCCAGCCGTTCAAAACAAAAAAAGACACCCTTCGGGGCTTCCGGTAGCCGGTGACAATTCGCCCATCGCGTGAGTCACTTGTGCGTACAGGTGCCGCCGACCAAGCCCAAAGAGGTCATGCCTTACCCAAATCTAGGTAGAGCCCCCGTGGGATCTGCGCGGATTCCCTTAACCATAACCCGCGTTTCGGCAATACGCCGAAATGTCATGCGATATGAATCCCCCAGAGTTGGTAGAAGGTGCTGACCCTCGAACTGCTGGTTCCAGATGCTGAAAGATTCTCTTTTACTCGCTTCAATCCTGGTTTTCGTCGTCGCGCTCACGGCGATAGCCATGATCCTCGTCGTATGAGGTGATGGCGCAGCAACCACCTGTGCGCCAGAATTCCCAAGACTTGATGTCGATCGATAATAGCGCGCCTGTCGCGCAGCCCTAAAACTCGTCTGCAAGTCAAACCCGCAGGACGGTGCTCGCCGGTCCCGTAGCACTTTCAGGGAAGCAGCCGCCGATCCAATCTTTGCGGCGATCGAGGCTCACGAGACGGCACGGGCTTTCGGGGCCGCGCTCACCTTCATTCATTCAGGACATCAACGCAATCATCGTTGCGATGGTCACCATGGCGACAAGATCGTGGAGGCCGTTGGCCTCGGAGCCAATTTGTCTTTGTCTTACGGCGAGAGCAATCAGCACGAGTGCGGCAACGAAGGCTCCGAAGGGTCTCATCTTTCATTTCCCATGTTGCTCGAAGAGACCGGATGGACCGTGGAAAGGATATGCCAAAAAAGAAGCGCAGGGCCTCAAGGTCCCACGCCTTTGTTCAGGCCCACGGCGGCTCCTCACTCGCCCCGCCTGCTTCGTGGCGCATCGTGATACCTGCCAATCGCAATCCGGTCAGCAATATGGTTCTTACGGCGGCAGGATCGAATCCAATTTCCTTGGCGTTTGGCGGATGTGCCTCGCTGCCCTTCAATCGGATCGCCAGGTGCAATTGATGGCAGAGCTGTTCGACGATGCGATCGAGTTGCTCATTGGTCATGCCACCCTCCGGGTTGCCTGCCGCAGTTTGACTCACTATACGCCGTTACGGAGCAACGACGATGAGTTCCCTCCGTCTCCGCCAGCCCTCGTCCCTTTGGTTGGTACGGTTGACAGGCCGGCCGCTCATCGCGTTATCGCCCTGCGACATCATGCGAACAACAGCTTTTGGAAGGATCGGCGGATGCGAAGGCTCGGGATGATCTTGTTCTGCTCGCTGTTGCTGCCGGCGACTGCAAAGGCCGAAGGCCTGATCGAGCCCGGGCAATGGAATGTCACGCAAAGCATGGTGATGAACGGCAATGTCGTGCCGCCGCAGTCGAAGGCCCGCTGCATCACACCCGAACAGGCCGAAGATGTCGCCAGGACCTTTGGCCCGGTGTCGGGGACGGTCAATTCGACCTGCGAGGCGCCGGCGTCCGAGATGACCGGCAAGACGCTGAAGTGGCGCCTGCAGTGCCGGGGCCAGCTCGACATGGATGTCGCCGGCGACTTTAACTTCGACAGCCCGAGCCACTACACCGCGACCATCACCTCCAGGGGCATGATGGCAGGCGCCTTGATCAGCGACGTCAAGACCGAGGTGGTGGGCGAGCGGCTCGGCGACTGTCCGAAGTAGGCCGGGCGCCTATTCCAGGGTGCCGCGATGCAGGTCGGCCTCGATCTGCAGCCGCGTGCCGCCGCCGAAGCGCGCGCGATAGACCTGCAAATTCTCCATCACGCGCTGCACGTAGTTGCGGGTTTCGGCGAACGGGATGAGCTCGACCCAGTCGACCGCGTCGACCTTGGGGTCACGCGGATCGCCGTAGCGGTCGACCCATTTCTTCAGGCTGCCGCGGCCGGCGTTGTAGGCCGCAAATGTCATGATGTAGGAGCCGCGGTAGTCTTCCATGAGACCGCCAAGCTCGGCGGCACCGAGCGTGACGTTGTAGGCCGGATCGGTCTTCATGCGCGCAAGGTCGAAGCCGATGCCGGCACGCTTGCAGACGTAGCGGCCGGCATCCGGCGTCACCTGCATCAACCCATAGGCCTGCGCCGGCGAGACATCGCCGGGATTGAACGCACTCTCCTGCCGGGCGATCGCGAAGATGACGCTTTGCTCGACCTCCGGTCCGATCGGCTGGTAACGCGGAATGCCGCTTACGGGATAGGCGTGGAGGTCGAACGGCAGGCCGCGATTGAGCGCGGCCTTGCCGACCAAGAGCTCGCCGCGGGCATAGTTCTGGCGTGAGGCGATCTCGCCGAGGCCGAGCAGGGCATCGGTGTCGCCGTTCTCGCCGACATCGCCAAAGATCGGCACCGCGATGTCGCGCTCGTCGAGATCGAACAGAAGCTGCACCGCGCGCACGACCTCGAGCCGCTCGGCGCCGCGCGACCGCGGCGCCTCTTTCAGCTCGAGCTGCGGCAGGCCGAGCTTGGCGCGCGCAAGCTGGCCGTAATAGCTGGTCGATTGCTCGGCGGCGGAGGCGTAGGCGGCGCGAGCCTCCTGGGAGCGCCCGGCGGCCTCCGCCGCGCGGCCCTGCCAGTAGCCGGCACGCGCAAGCGTGGTCGGATTGACGCTGCCGACGCCGATCCGCGCGAAATGCTGCGCGGCCAGCGACGGCTCGTTGAGGAAACGCAGCGCGATCCAGCCCGCGGTGAATTCCTGCTCGGTCTTGTAGATGTCCTTGGTGGGAAGTGCCGCATCGCGCGCGATCTGATAGGCGGTTCGGAATTCGTTGGTGTCGATCATCTTGCGCGCCAACAGCCGCCGCTCGATCCACCATTCATCCAGATTGTGAAGCCTTGCCGGGTCCTTGGGCGCGCTCAGCATCAGTTGCGCTGCTTCGGCAAACTTCTCGTCACGGCGGAGCAACTGGATTCTTGCAAAGAGGTAGCCGGCATCGCCGCGCAGCTCGTGCGGGACGGCATCCAGCAGCGCCTTGGCATTCGAGGCCTTCCTGACCGATGCGAGACGCGCCTTGGCCAGCGCGACATAGCCCGAGCCGAGCCGCTTTGCCGCGCGCATGCCGGCGGATTCGTTCTCGGTCGTGTAGAGGAAGAAATCCATCCGCGCCTTGTGGTCGCCGGCCGTCAAGAGCGAGCCGAACAGGTCGAGCGCTGCGCTCTCGGTGTCCTCCGACATCGGATCGCTGCGCCAGGCCTCGCGCACCAGCCGCTCGGCATTGGTGCGATCGCCGCGCGCCAGCATGGCTTTGGCCAGCGCAAAACGGCCCTTTGCGCTCAATGGCGATTCATTCTCGAACCACGACCACGCCACCGCATCTTCGCGCTGGTCGTCCCAAAGCGCTGCCTCGAGCCGCTTGCGCAGGAAGGTCTGCGACGGCCAGCTCGGATTGGCGAGCAGGAAAGCGCGGTAACGCTCGACGGTGGCATTGTTGTTGTCGCTGCGCAGGATCAGCCATTCGCAAAGCTTCCTGGCCACGGGATCGGAGATCGTGGCCTCGACCTGCGTCGCATCGTCGGGCCTGTGCTTGCGGATCAGCTCGATCGCGTTTTCGAGCGCGTCCATGTCGGCCTGAGAGGTCGATGATGTTGCGGCAACCGCGGCCGGCGTAACCGGCTTGCGAGGTGCGGCGGCGCGCTGGCGGCCGGGCAGCGGGGCTGCCGCGACGGCTGGGGCGGCCGGCGCCGCCGCAGCAGCAGGCGTGGTCGCAGGCGCCGCGGACGGTGCTGGCGGGTTCGACTTTGGCACCGCATTGCGTGCGATCGGCCGCGGCTTCGGCAGTGGAATTTTTGACTTCGCCGGCGTCGTTGCGGCCCAAACCGCCACGGCCGGCGCGAGCGTCAGGCACACTGCCATGACGATCGACAGGGCCGTCGGGCGCAGGTCAGGTGCGCGGCGAAGAAGGGGCACGGCAGTCCTTTGCGGCGAATCGCTCGATTGCTGTCAGCAAGCTCTATTTCACTGAAACCGCGGACGAAATACACAAATTGGTACGGGAACGGGCGGCGTATTGCGCCGCCACAGCGGCCAAAATCGCGGGTGTCGGGTATGTATTCGGCGATGTCGGTTCCGAGCAAGGCCGCCTTGCAGGTCTTTCGCACGCGTGGCAGACCCGATATGAATGGTGTTTCAGCTGCGCGACGCCCAAGATCAAGCGTTCGGGAGGAGTTTCATGGCCGCCAAGACTAAATTCCGGGGATCTTTCACCGCCTTGGTCACGCCCTTCAAGAACGGCTCGCTCGACGAGGCTGCGTTCCGCGCGCTTGTGAACTGGCAGATTTCGGAAGGGACCCACGGCCTCGTTCCGGTCGGCACGACCGGCGAGAGCCCGACGCTCAGCCATGACGAGCACAAGCGCGTGGTCGAATGGTGCATCGAGGAGGCCAAGGGACGCGTGCCCGTGATCGCCGGCGCCGGGTCCAATTCGACCAAGGAAGCCATCGAGCTCGCCGAGCATGCCGAGAAGGCGGGCGCCGACGCCGTGCTTGTCGTGACGCCCTATTACAACAAGCCCACACAGGAGGGCCTGTACCGGCACTTCAAGGCAATCAACGATGCGATCGGGATTCCGATCATCATCTACAACATTCCACCGCGCTCGGTGATCGACATGTCCGTCGATACCATGAAGCGGCTGTGGGAATTGAAGAACATCGCCGGCGTCAAGGACGCGACCGCGAGCATGGTACGGGTGTCCCAGCAGCGCGCCGCGATGGGCGAGGATTTCAATCAGCTCTCCGGCGAGGACGCAACCGTGCTCGGTTACATGGCGCATGGCGGCCATGGCTGCATTTCGGTTACCTCGAATGTGGCGCCGCGGCTCTGCTCGGAGTTTCAGCTGGCCTGGCAGAAGGGCGATGTGACGACGGCGCTCAAGCTGCACGACAAGCTGATGCCGCTGCACACCAACCTCTTCATCGAGTCGAACCCCGCGCCGATCAAATATGCGATGTCGCTGCTCGGCAAGATGGAGGAGCGGCTGCGGCTGCCGATGGTGCCGGTGTCCGAGCCGACCCGCGTCGCCGTCCGCAGCGCCATGGTCCATGCCGGCCTGATCAACTGAGCGCCGGCCTGGGCAGCGGAGAGCAACGGCAATGCTGAAAGAGTTCCGCGAATTCGCGATGAAGGGCAATGTCGTCGATTTGGCCGTCGGCGTCATCATCGGTGTGGCGTTCGGGGCCATCGTCAATTCGCTGGTCGGCGACATTATCATGCCCGTGATCGGCGCCATCACCGGCGGCCTCGACTTCTCCAACTACTTCCTGCCGTTGTCGAAGTCGGTGACGGCCACCAACCTTGCGGATGCGAAAAAGCAGGGGGCCGTGCTGGCTTACGGGAATTTCATCACGTTGACGCTGAACTTCGTCATCGTCGCCTTCGTGCTCTTCATCGTCATTCGCCTGATGAACCAGCTGAAGAGGCTGCAGGAAACGGCACCGGCCGCGCCGCCGAAGCCGTCGCGCGAGGAGGAACTCCTCACTGAAATTCGCGATCTCCTGAAGAAGGCTTGAAGTGGCCGACAAGAACGAGCGCGCGATCAAGGTGGTCGCGGAAAACCGCAAAGCCCGCTTCAACTACTCGATCGAGGATACGATCGAGGCCGGGCTTGCGCTGACCGGCACCGAGGTCAAGTCGATCCGCAGCGGCAAGTCCACGATCGCGGAATCTTACGCCGATTCCCGCGACGGCGAGATCTGGCTGATCAACGCCAACATTCCCGAATATCTGCAGGCCAACCGCTTCAATCATGCGCCGAAGCGGCCGCGAAAGCTCTTGCTGCACAAAAAGCAGATCAACAAATTGATGGGCGCGGTCGACCGCGAGGGGATGACACTGATCCCCCTAAAACTCTATTTCAACGAGCGCGGCCGCGCCAAGCTTCTGCTCGGGGTGGCCAAGGGCAAAAAGCTGCACGACAAGCGCGAGAGCGAAAAGAAGCGCGACTGGAACCGCGAGAAGGGCCGCCTGATGCGGGCGCGGGGGTAGGATGGGCGAATAGCGAATGGCAAGTTGGGGGAAGTTCCCCCGGATCCAGCAGTTCATCTATTCGCCACTCGCCACTCGCCATATTGGAGAGATCAATCAATGGCTCAACCAAATCTGCTTGAAGTCGACTGGACTAAAATTCCCGCACCCGTTGACGATGGCGGCGCGGCGCATCTGAAGGGCATGACGATCCCGCCCGTCGGTCTGCTTGCGACCGATGACACGCGTGTCACGCTGTCGGCGCTGAAGGGCCGCACCGTCGTGTTCGCCTATCCCCGCACCGGCGAGCCCGGCAAGATCGCGCTGGTCGACGACTGGGACATGATCCCCGGGGCGCGCGGCTGCACGCCGCAGACCTGCGCCTTCCGCGACCTGTTCGCCGAATTGAAAGCCGCAGGTGCCGCGCATGTGTTCGGCCTGTCGACGCAGAGCAACGCCTACCAGACTGAAATGGCCTCAAGGCTGCATCTGCCGTTTGCGGTGCTCTCCGACGAGAAGCTCGAGATGACCCGCGCACTCGAGCTGCCGACCATGGAGGTCGCGGGGCTCACCCTGATCAAGCGGCTCGCGCTGATCATCGACGACGCCCGCATCAGCCATGTGTTCTATCCGGTGTTTCCGCCCGACCGCAACGCCGGCGACGTGCTTGCGTGGTTGAAGCACAATCCGGCTTAGTCGAGTTCCGCCTTCACGCGCGCGAACACGCTGCGGAACATGTCAGGCGTCAGCACGCCGGTGTTGGTGTTGTAACGCGAGCAGTGGTAGCTGTCGTACAGCTTCAATCGGCCGGCCCGGTGCATCGCGCCATGCGCGAACGGGGCGGCGGCGCTCTTCAGCTTCAGCGTTTTCAGAAGCGTGTCGTGCGCCACGCGCCCGAGCGCGACGATCGCAGCAAGCCGCGGCATCGCCTCGATCGTTGCCGCAAGATAGGGACGGCAGGCGTTGATCTCGGCCGGCAGCGGCTTGTTCTGCGGTGGCACGCAGCGCACGGCGTTGCTGATCAGGCAATCGACGAGCTTGAGACCATCGTCGGGCCGTGCCTGATAATGTCCCCTGGCAAATCCGTATTCGATCAGCGTCGCATAGAGCAGATCGCCGGCATAGTCGCCGGTGAAGGGGCGCCCCGTTCGGTTGGCGCCCTGCAACCCCGGCGCCAGGCCAACGATCAGGAGCCGCGCGTGCGGATCGCCGAAGGAGGGCACAGGCGAGTTGAACCAGCTCGGCTCCCTGGCGCGCGCAGCCGCGCGAAACTGTGCAAGCCGCGGACACAGCGGGCAGTTGCGATCGGGCTCGGTAGCCGGCAGAGCAGGTGACGACACTAGTCGTCGAAGTCGTCGTCGCCGGCGCCGCGCGGAGCCATCGTGGTCGCGCGCTGCAGGAATTGCGGCGCGTGATGACGCGGCTCGCGCGGGGCGGGTCGCTCGGACGGATCGCGGCCGAGCTTCGACTGCAGCTCCACCAGATCGGTGAACACATCCGCCTGCCGACGCAGCTCGTCGGCGATCATCGGCGGCTGGCTCGAAATGGTCGAGATCACGGTGACGCGGACGCCGCGACGCTGCATGGCTTCGACCAGCGAGCGGAAATCGCCGTCGCCGGAGAACAGCACCATCTGATCGATATGCTCGGCCAGCTCCATCGCATCGACAGCCAGCTCGATATCCATGTTGCCCTTGACCTTGCGCCGGCCCGACGCGTCGATGAATTCCTTCGTCGCCTTGGTGACAACGGTGTACCCGTTGTAGTCGAGCCAGTCGATCAGCGGGCGGATCGACGAATACTCCTGATCCTCGATAATCGCGGTGTAGTAGAACGCGCGCACCAGCGTTCCGCGACCCTGGAATTCCTTGAGCAGCCGCTTGTAATCGATATCGAAACCGAGCGTCTTTGCCGTCGCATAAAGGTTGGCGCCATCGATGAACAGCGCAATTTTGTTGGAGGAAGATGACATTCAGCTCTCGCGATTTGCTATCCGTTTATTGGCGCGGCGGCAGCAAGACCACGCATTTTCAACGTGCTGCCCAATGCCCTGCGGATGTGTCCCCCAATAGACATTACCGCAAATTCGGTGAGTTTGGGGCAATAAAGGTGTGCTTATGACACGCAATGAAGCGTTTTCTTGTCCGACGACCGCAACCGGCGGTTTCGGACGCTCCGGCCTCTTTGCCCGGCCGGGGGGTTAACAGAGCGGATTTGTGACGCCAAATCACAAAATCGTCTTGCGAAAGGGCACCACGCCCTATAACTAGCCAGCAATTTCTGGATATTGCTACCCCGCAAAATAACGGAGGACAGGCGATGGCTCGCGTCACCGTGGAAGACTGTATTGACAAGGTCGACAATCGCTTCGACCTCGTTCTCCTGGCCGCGCACCGCGCCCGGATGATTTCGTCCGGGTCGCAACTGACGGTTGACCGCGACAACGACAAGAATCCCGTCGTTTCGCTGCGCGAGATCGCCGAATCGACGATTTCACCGGAGGACTTGAAGGAAGAGCTGGTTCACTCGCTGCAGAAATTTGTGGAAGTGGACGAACCCGAGCCGGACACCGTTCCGCTGATCGGATCGGCCGGCGCCAGCGTGGATGCCGACGACACCGAGGTGGCGGTCGAGCGCATGACCGAAGAGGAACTCTTAAAAGGGCTCGAAGGACTGGCGCCGCCCGAGGAGCAGCCCGAAGAGGACGAATAGGTCAAAACCTGTTCCGTTAAGGATTGAGGCCCGGACCGACGTCCGGGCCTTTGCTTTTGCGGCCTTTTTTATGGTTACCATACGGCGCTTGCGGTCGCGGCGCTGTCGCGCCACAATTTGCACTGTCCCCGAATTGATCGGAGCGGCTTTGGATTGGCGCTAAGCTTGGCTCCAATGCAGCATGCTCCATTCAACGTGCTGCGCCAGACAGGTGATTCGATGGCGGTTGGACG
>Ga0335080_10000074_pt1 | contig 84977 bp, 85 predicted proteins | sample Lox_Sample_34_FD_206720 | JGI IMG/M metagenome (GOLD analysis project Ga0335080, IMG submission 206720) | Soil microbial communities from Loxahatchee National Wildlife Refuge, Florida, United States - Lox_Sample_3.4 | ecosystem: Environmental > Terrestrial > Soil > Wetlands | place: USA... | reverse complement strand
CGTCCGGTAGACGCCGGAGAAGACGACGTAGTAGCCCGGGTGGAGGGTCGGGTAGCGGGAGGAGACGAGCACGCCCGGGCGGGGGAGGCCGGCGCGCGCGGCCGCGTGGAGCCCGGCGAGGGCGACGACGCGGCCGGAGCCGAGGGGGATCGACTGGAGGACGTCGGTGTACCCGTCCGTGCCGGCCGGCCAGGTCCCGGCGGCGGGCGGGCGCGGCCGGGCGGGCGGCGGCTTCTGCGCGGTCGTCGTCGTGGTCGCGGTCGTCGCCGGCGGCGTCGTCTGGACCGTCTTCGCCGGTGCGGTCGCCGTCGTCTTCGCCGGGGCGGGCGTCGAGGTCGAGGAGCCGCGGGCGACGGCGATGACGACGGCGATCCCGGTCGCGGCGGCGGAGACGGCGAGGAAGAACAGCGCCGGGCGGATCCATCCGTCGTTGGAGCTCATGACCCCGGCATGCGACATCGCCGTCCGACTGTAGCCCTAGCGCTGGACGACGACGAGCCGCTCCTCCGTCATCTCGCGCACGGCGTAGGCGGGGCCTTCCTTCGTGTTCCCGGAGGCCTTGACGCCGCCGTACGGCATCTGGTCGGAGCGGAACGTCGGCGCCTCGTTGACGGTCACGCCGCCGAACTCGAGCCCGTCGGCGCAGCGGAGCGCCGTGTCGATCGACGCGGTGAAGACGCCGGCCTGGAGCCCGAACGGCGTGCCGTTCGCGCGCTCGACCGCCTCGTCGATCGAGTCGAAGGCGTTGACGATCACGACGGGCCCGAAGACCTCCTCGCAGCTGACCTTCGCCGTGTCGGGCACGCCGGCGAGCACGGTCGGGCGGATCAGCGCGCCCTCCTCGCCGCCGGCCAGCACCTCGGCCCCGGCCGCCTTCGCCTCGGCGATCCAGGCGAGGATCCGCGTCCGCGCGTCCTCGTCGATCACCGGGCCGACGTCGGTCTCGTCGTCGGCGGGGTCGCCGACCTTGAGCGCCTCGACCTTCGGCACGAACCGCGCGAGGAACTCGTGGTGAACGGCCCGCTCGACGTAGATCCGCTGGACGGAGATGCAGCTCTGCCCGGCGAAGGCGAAGGCGTTGCCGGCGAGCTTCGCCGCCGCGCCCTCGAGGTCGGCGTCGGCCGCGACGATCACCGGCGTCGAGTTGCCGAGCTCGAGCTTCACGCGCTTGCGCGGCGCGCGCTCCTGGATGCCCCAGCCGACCGGGCCGGAGCCGGTGAACGTGATCAGCTTGACCCGCTCGTCCTCGACGAGCACGTCGCCGATCGCGGACGACGGGCCGACGACGACGTTCAGCCAGCCGCCCGGGAGCCCGGCCTCCTGCTCGAGCTCGGCGAGGAAGAGCGCCGAGAGCGGCGTCGCGCTCGCCGGCTTCAGCACGACCGGGCAGCCGGCGGCGAGCGCGGGGGCGAGCTTGTGCGCGACGAGGTTGCACGGGAAGTTGAAGGGCGAGATCGCGCCGACGATCCCGATCGGGCGGCGGACGGTGAATGCGAGCTTGCCCTCGCCGGCCTGGGCCGCGTCCATCGGGATCATCTCGCCGGCGAGCTTCCGCGCCTCGACGGCGGCGAAGGTGTACGTCGACATCGCCCGCGACGCCTCGACGCGCGCCGTCTTGATCGGCTTCCCCGCCTCGTCGGAGATCGTCCGCGCCAGCTCCTCGTGGCGGCGGCCGATCAAGCCCGCGACCTTGACGAGGATCTCGGCCCGCTTGTGCGCGGGCAGGGGCTCGGCGAGCGCCCGCTCGGCGGCGTCGAGGGCACGGCGGGTCTCGTCGGCGCCGGCCTTCGCCACGCGGCCGACGACGTCGCCGGAGTACGGGGAGCGCACGTCGACCCAGTCGCCGGTCTCGATCCACTCGCCGTTGATCAGCAGCTTCCGCTCGGTCGCCGTGGCAGCCATCGCGCCCCCTTCTTCGTGGTGCGGGGACCTTACCGGCGCTAAGCGGATTCGTCCGGCAGCCGGGCGGCGAGCGCCTCCAGCACCTTCAGCTGGATCGACGGCGTCTCGCGCAGCAGCCGGCGGAAGTCGCGTGCGGTGATGACGAGCACCTCGGACGGCACCGTCGTCGTCACCGTCGCCGTCCGGGGCGCGCCGGTGATCAGCGCGATCTCGCCGAGGAAGTCGCCCGAGTAGAGCACGTTGACGCGGCGACCCTTGCGGCGGACGTCGGCCATGCCGTCGACGAGGACGACGAACTCGTAGCCCGTCCGACCCTCCTGCGTCAGCTCCTTCCCCGCCGGGACGCCGAGCTCGTCGGCAAGGCCCGCGATCTTGACCAGCTCGCCCCTCGAGCAGCGCTCGAACAGCGGCACCTTCCGGAGGAGCTCGAGCTTCGCGTCCCTGCGCAGCATGCGGGGATTCTCCCGGGTCGGGCTCGCGCTCTGCAACCCGACCCGGATACAGTTCCCGTCGATGCCCGCCTGGGAGACCGACGCGCTCATCGTCGACGCCGTCCGCAGCCCGATCGGCCGGCGCAACGGGACGCTCTCGCACATCCGCGGCGACGACCTCTCCGCGCAGATCGTCAACGCCCTCGTCGGCCGCAACGACGTCGACCCCGGGGAGATCGAGGACCTCCAGTGGGGCTGCGTCACCCAGATCAACGAGCAGGCCTGGAACATCGGCCGGAACGTCGCGCTCACGGCGGGGTGGCCGGTGACCGTCTGCGGGACGACGGTCGACCGGCAGTGCGGCTCCTCGATGCAGACGAACTTCAACGCGGCCGCCGCGGTCTGGTCGGGCCAGCTCGACCTCGTCATCTCGGGCGGCGTCGAGATGATGTCGCGCGTCCCGATGGGATCGAACAGCGGCTCGATGTCGGACGCCGTGCACGAGCGGTTCGACATCGTCATGCAGGGGATCTCCGCCGAGGAGATCGCCGAGCGCTGGGATCTCTCGCGCGAGGAGCTCGACCGCTACTCCTACGAGTCGCACATGCGCGCCGCGCGCGCGATCGACGAGGGGCGGTTCGACAAGGAGGTGATCCCGGTCGAGCTCGACGTCCCCGTCCCGGACGAGGACGGCGGCACCGCGACGATGACGCGGACGCGCTTCGCCGTCGACGAGGCGGTGCGGCGGGAGACGACGCTCGAGAAGCTCGCGGCGCTCCAGCCGGCCTTCGTGCCGGACGGCAAGGTGACCGCCGGGAACTCGAGCCAGATCGTCGACGGCTCGGCGGCCGTGCTGGTCGCGTCCGAGAAGAAGGCGTCGGCGCTCGGGCTCGAGCCGCGTGCGCGGTTCCTCTCCTTCGGGATCGCGGGTGTCGAGCCGCACCTGATGCTGCACGGCAACCCCGACGCGTGCGCGAAGGCGCTGGCGAAGGCGGGGCTCGGCTGGGACGACATCGGCGTGATCGAGGTGAACGAGGCGTTCGCGTCGGTCGTGCTCCAGTTCCTCGCCGACACCGGCCTCGGCGAGCGCTGGGAGGCCGGCGACGTCAACGCGAACGGCGGCGGCATCTCGCTCGGCCACCCGCTCGGCGCCACCGGCGCCCGGATCACGGCGACGCTCGTCTCGGAGCTGGAACGGCGGGGCGCCCGCTACGGCGTCGGCGCCATGTGCATCGGCTTCGGCCAGGCGATCGCCGGCGTCGTCGAGCTGCTCTAGCGGCTAAGGCCGCGCGCTTGTGCGGCCGATAACGAGCGTCATGAGCGTTCGGCGGGCGATTGCGGTGGCCGCAGCCGCGCTTGCGCTGCCGGCGGGAGGCGCCGCCGCGCCGGGCGGCACGGCGGTCTACCGTGGCTCCTCGCACGGCGTCACCTGCGTGCTCCGGCCGACCCGGGCCGGCGCGACGCTCACGATCACGTTCGGGCCGGGGACCGAAGCAAAGCTCCGACGTGCCGCCAAAGGCCTGTACACGATGGAGTTCCTCATGTGGCCCATTCCGGCGCGCGGCGACACCTCGGGCTGGGCGACGAGCTACCTCGCGGAGTCGGTGAGCGTCGACGTCAAGCGACGGAAGGCGCAGATGTCGCTCTCCGAGATTCCGAAGAGCACCGGATTCCTCTGCGGGGTGCACGAGCCGGTGCGGTCGAAGGGACCGGACAAAGCATCGAACTACCTCCGCAACCCGATCGTGCTCGTCCGTCTGGCCCGAAGCTAAGGCTTCGGGCTTGTGCCGCCGATAACGAGGGCCATGGACGCAACCATCCGCGGCACAACCATGCAGGTCCTCGAGGTGCACCTCACCCCCGGCGAGTCCGTCGTCGCCGAGTCCGGCCAGCTCGGCTGGTTCGACGACGGGGTCGAGCTGACCACCTCCACGGCGATGGCCGGCGCGAACGGGATGTGGGGTGCGGCGAAGCGCAGCTTCGGCGGCGGCACCTTCTTCATGACCCGCTACGAGTCGACGACGAAGCCGGGCACCGTGGCGTTCCCGGCGCGGCTCCCCGGCAAGATCTTCCAGGTCCCGCTCGGGACCGACCGCTCGTACCTGATCCAGCGGCACGGCTTCCTCGCCGGGCTCGAGGGCTCGCAGCTGACCACCGCCTTCCAGCCGAAGAAGATCGGCGCCGGGCTGCTCGGCGGCTTCGGCTTCCTCCTGCAGCGGCTCGAGGGCGCCGGTCACGCGTGGGTCGAGCTCTCCGGCGAGCTGACGGAGTACGACCTCCAGCCCGGGCAGGAAGTAAAGGTCCACCCGGCGCACATCGGTCTCGTCGAAGGCTCGGTCACGTACGAGCTGTCGACGGTCCCGGGGATCAAGAACAAGTTCTTCGCCGGCGACGGCCTGTTCATGATCCGGCTGACCGGGCCCGGCAAGGTCTGGCTCCAGTCGCTCTCGCTGCCGATGCTCGCGCACGCGCTCCAGCCGTACCTCGAGCTGCCGGAGGGCGGGTCGAACCCGTCCGCCGGGGTCGAGGCGGCGGCGGTCGGCGGCGCAGTCGCGGCTGCGGCGAAGGGTTTGGGAAGTCTCTTCGGCTAACGCTTCGTAGGTCCGAACGGCAAGGGCCTTGCCCCCGCGGGGCCAGGCCCTCGTCGTTGAATGGCCGATCGCTACGCTCTTCGGCGTGGCGGGAGAGATCCGCAAGGTCGGCGTCGTCGGTCTCGGCGCGATGGGAGCGGGTATCGCGCAGCTCTGCGTCGAGGCCGGCGTCGACACCGTCGGGCGCGAGGTGACCCCGGAGCTCGGGGAACGTGCACGCGACCGGATCGGCCACTTCCTGACGCGCAAGGTCGAGAAGGGGCAGCTCGAGCAGGCGGCGCGCGACGCGGCGGTCGGACGGCTGTCGCTCACGACCGATCTCGCCGAGCTCGCGGGCTGCGACCTCGTGATCGAGGCGATCGTCGAGGACCTCCTCCCGAAGCAGGAGCTGTTCGCCGAGCTCGAGCGCGTCTGCCGCGACGACGCCGTGCTCGCGACGAACACGTCGGCCCTGTCGGTGACGGAGATCGCGTCCGCGACGACCTCGCCGGAGCGCGTCGTCGGCATGCACTTCTTCAACCCGGCGCCGCTGATGCCGCTCGTCGAGATCGTCCGCGCCGAGCTGACCGGCGATGACGCGTTCGAGACCGTGTTCGCGTTCGGCGCGAGGCTCGGCAAGCATCCGATCCGCTGCCACGACACGCCGGGGTTCGTCGTCAACCGCGTGCTCATCCCGCTCCTCAACGACTGCGTCCGCACGCTCGACGAGGCGCGGGTGACGGTCGAGGATCTCGACGCGGGGATGAAGCACGGCGCCGGCTGGCCGATGGGGCCGTGCGAGCTGCTCGACCTCGTCGGCATCGACGTGCACGTGCATGCGAGCGAGGCGCTGTGGCAGAAGCTCCGCGAGCCGCGGATGGCGCCGCCGCCGAGGCTCGTGGCGATGGCGAACGCGGGGCTGCACGGCCGCAAGACCGGCCGCGGCTTCTACTCGTACGACTAGGCCGCGAGCGGGACGGGCTGCTCGTCCTGCGGCGGCGCGGCCTGGGCGGGCGCCGGCGCCTCGGCGAGGATCAGGTCGATCGCGAGCGCGTCCATCGCCGCCGCGGCGGCGGCGCCGAGCAGGTGCGCGGACGCGGCGGGGGCGACGCCGGCCGCGCGTAACGCGCGCGCCAGCGCGTCGAGCCGATCGGTGAGCACGCCACTCCGGTCGGGGTCCGCCATCCGGACACAGGTTCGCTCGGGGTCCGGACGTTCCTGCCTCATAGCATCCGCGTATGTCCACGGCTGTGGCGCTCCTCGTCTTCGCCGTCTCGCTCGTCGCGACGCTCTACGCGGCGGCCGTCTTCGCGGAGCGGCTCGACGTGCTCGGACACCGGCTGGAGCTGCCGGAGGCGCTGATCGGCGTCCTGACGGCGGTGGCGGCGGACGCGCCCGAGCTCTCGTCCGCGGTCGTCGCGCTCGCGACCGGGGCGAGCGCTGTCGGCCTCGGCGTCGTCGTCGGCTCGAACGTCTTCAACATCGCCGCGATGCTCGGCCTGTCGGCGGTCCTCGTCGGCCGCGTCCGGCTCGCGCCCGAGGCGCTCGCGCTCGAGGGGGGCGTCGCGCTGCTCGTCACGATCGTCGTCACGCTGCTCGCCTTCGGCGTCCTGCCCGCGTGGGCGACGGTCCTGCTCTGCCTCCTCGTGCTCGTCCCGTACGGCCTCGTCGTCAGCGTGGCGGAGGGCGACCGGCCGGCCGGGCTGTCGCCCCGCAACTGGCGGCGCCTGCGCCGGGCGCTCGGCGGCCGGGACATCCGGCGCGCGGTCGCCGACCGCGACGTCTGGGGGCCGCTGATGGTGCTGCCGCCGGCGGTCGCCGCGATCGTCCTCGGCAGCATCGGGATGGTGCACTCCGCGCTCGACGTCGCGCACCGCTGGGGGATCCCCGACGCGGTCGTCGGCGCCGTCCTGCTCGCGGTGCTGACGAGCCTGCCGAACGCGTACACCGGCGTCCGGCTCGGGCGCGCGCGCCGCGGCGCCGCGCTCGTGAGCGAGACGATGAACTCGAACACGATCAACCTCGTCGGCGGGATCGCGATCCCGGCCCTGTTCGTCGCGCTCGGCGGCTTCTCGACCCTCGCCGGCTTCGACGCCGCCTGGCTCCTCGGAGTCACCGTCCTCGCGATCGCGCTGCTCGCGCGGCGGCACGGATTGGGCCGCCGCGGCGGCATCCTGCTCATCGCCGCCTGGGCCGTCTTCGCGCTCGTCCAGGGCGTCTGGGGCTGACGCCCCACCTCGTAACAGAACATTTACGGACCGATCAATCCCCCGGAACGGGACCGGGACATACTGTGAGGGCATGCGACGGCTTGCACTCATCTGTGCGCCTCTGCTCGCGCTCGCGGCGCCTACCGTCGCCTGGGCGCTGACGGCGGGGCCGAACGACGGCACGCTCGTCGTGAAGAACGGCACCGCCCCGAAGGGCGTCCCGGTCGTCACCCTCGTCATCACCGGCGCCGCGATCGGCCACGTCTCGAACTTCGGCACGATCGTCATCGACGACGCGACGCCGGGCGACCCGTACAGCCCCGAGGTCTCGAACGCCGACTGGCACAAGGACGTGTCCGACACGGCCACGAAATGGAGCGGGACGAACATGAAGTTCCGCGCGGTCGGCGGCACGTACAAGATCACCATCTACGGCTCCGACGTCGACCTCTCGGCGGTCGGGCACGGCGTCGTCACCCTCGCCGGGATGCCCGACACAACGGTCGGCGACGGCACCTATTCGCTCAACGGCGATCCGTTCCACTCGCTTCCCGCCTCGCCGCTCCCCAAGCTCGCGATCGGCGTCACCTCCAACGGGTAGAACTCCCGTCGTGGGCGCAAAGCCGCAGACCGTGCTCGTCGTCGAGGACGAGGCGTCGATCGCCTCCTTCGTCTCGGCGTATCTGAAGAACGCCGGCTTCGGCGTCCGCACGACGGCGAGCGGGATGGAGGCGCTGACGCTCGTCGAGTCGGAGAAGCCCGCGCTCGTAGTGCTCGACCTGATGCTTCCGGACATCGACGGCGTCGAGGTCTGCAAGCGGATCCGGCAGCACGGCGACCTGCCGGTGCTGATGCTGACGGCGCGCGACGAGGACGTCGACAAGATCATCGGGCTCGAGGTCGGCGCCGACGACTACATGACGAAGCCGTTCAACCCGCGCGAGCTCGTCGCGCGCGTGCGCGCGATCCTGCGCCGCGCCGCGCCCGAGCGCGCCGAGCGGGAGAGCGCGGTGATCACGCACGGCGACCTCACCGTCGACGCGGGCCGCCGGGAGGCGCGCGTCGGCGACACGGAGGTCCAGCTCGCACCGAAGGAGTTCGACCTGCTCTGGGAGCTGCTCGACCACCGCGGGCTCGTGCTCACGCGCGACCAGCTGCTCGAGCGCGTCTGGGGCTACACGTTCGCCGGCGACACGCGCACGGTGGACGTGCACGTGCGTCAGCTCCGGCGGAAGCTCGGCGACGCCTCGCCGATCGTGACGGTGTGGGGCGTGGGCTACAAGGTCAGCCCCGCGCGCGAGACGCCAGCGGCGTAGCGAGTACCCTCCGGCCCATGCTCGGGTCGCTCCGGTTCAAGCTGCCGGCGTTGTTCCTGCTCGGCGTCGTCCTCTCCGGGCTGGTCGCGACCGTGATCGCGATCCGCTTCTTCCAGAGCTACGAGCGGCAACGGGCGGTCGTCGAGCTGCGGTCCGAGTCGGCCGGGATCGTGCGGCTCTACGCGCGCCAGGCGGGATCGCAGGAGGTGCCGGTCGGCAGCCTGCAGGGGGCGATCGGCGGCGACAGGATCTTCTACGTCCCGATCGCGCCGGGCGTCTCGCTCTTCACCGGGGCGCTGCCGTCGCTGCCGTCGACGGCTGTGGACGCGTCGGCGCTGAAGGCGGGGAAGCCGGCGACGGTGAACCTGACCGTCCGCGGCAGGCGCTACCTCGCCGTCGCGCGGCCTCTGAAGCTCGGAAATGCGCTCTTCGGCGCGATGGTGGTGGCGAAGCCCGTGTCGCAGCTGCGCAGCCGCTGGGTGACGCTCGCCAAGCGGCTCGCGCTCGCGTTCGGCGGCGGCGTGATCGTCGCGGGCCTGCTCGGCGTGTACGTCTCGCGGCGGCTGACGGATCCGCTGCTGCGGCTGTCCGCCGCCGCCGACGAGGTCGCGGCGGGGCACTACGACGTCGAGCTCCCGGAGCCGCGCGGCGGCGACGAGATCGCGCACGTGACGGGGCGCTTCCGCGAGATGACGTCGAAGCTGGCCGAGTCCGAGCAGCTCTCGCGCACCTTCCTCATGTCGGTCTCGCACGAGCTGCGCACGCCGCTGACGGCGATCCGCGGGCACGTGGCCGCGCTGCAGGAGGGCGTCTTCGACGATCCGGCGGCGCGCGACGCGTCGCTCGACGTGATCGGCGAGGAGGCGCTGCGGCTGGAGCGCCTCGTCGGCGACGTGCTCGACCTCGCGAAGCTGAACGCGCACCGGTTCACGGTGCTCCAGGAGGAGGTGGACATGGAGCAGCTCTGCGAGCGCGCGTACACCGCGTTCGGGGAGGAGGCGCGGCGCCGCTCGATCGACTACCGCCGCGAGTTCCGCGCGCACCCCGTCATCGTCACGGACGGCGACCGCGTGCTCCAGATCATCTCGAACCTGCTCTCGAACGCATTCCGCTGGACCCCGGAGGGCGGGCGCGTCGGCCTCGAGCTGTCGGCCGCGAACGGGTCCGTCTCGGTCGCGGTCGCCGACACCGGGCCGGGGATCACGAACGAGGAGCGCGACCGGATCTTCCGCCCCTTCTGGTCGCGCGACGGCGGCGGCACCGGGCTCGGCCTCGCGATCGCGAACGAGCTCGCGCTCGCGCTCGGCGGGCGCATCGTGCTCCAGACCGAGCCGGGACGGGGGAGCCGCTTCGAGCTGCTGCTGCCGGGGGCCTAGCCCGCCTCGGTGCCGCGGCGCTCTTCCATCCGGTAGACGACGGCGCCCGGGCGCTCGCCGAGCCGCTCCTCGATCCGGGCGAGCCGGTGCTCGACGCTCCGCCAGCCGGCGGTGACGAGGTCGACGAGCAGCGCGAGGTCGTCGACGCGCGCGTGCCGTTCCGCCAGGAGGTCGCCCTCGACGCGCTCGAGCCGGCGGATCACCTGGTTCATCAGCCCGCGGATCTCCGCGAGATTGCGTGCGACCGGGAGCACCTGCTCCCGCAGGCCGTCCTGCACGGCGTCGCCGACGCGCGCCGGCAGGCTCGCCTCGAGGTCGGCCGCCGCGGCGGCGAGCGCCTCGACCTGCTCGCGCGTCCGTTCGAGCGCGGCGTCGACGGCGGCGGGCTCGGGGCGGCCCGCTGCCGCGGCCTCGATGCGCTCCCGCGCGCGGTCGACTGCGTCGTCCACGGGGACGACGTTACCGTGCGAGCCGGATGGATGTCAGCGAGCTGGACTACGATCTTCCGCCGGAGCTGATCGCCCAGCACCCGGCCGAGCGGCGCGACGCCTCGCGGCTCCTCGTCTTCGACCGCGCCACGGGCGCGGTGCGGCACCGGGTGTTCGCCGAGCTGCCCGTCGAGCTGCACGGCGAGCTCGTCGTCGTCAACGACACGAAGGTCGTCCCGGCGCGGATCTCGATCGAGTCGCCGCGGGGCGAGGTGCTGCTGCTCGAGCGGCTCGGCGGCGGCGAGTGGGAGGCGCTGGCGCGGCCGACGCGGCGGCTGAAGGCGGGGCGGCGGTACGGGCCGGTCGAGCTGCTCGAGCACCTCGGCGAGGGCCGCTGGCGGGTGCGGCTGGAGGGCGAGCCCGCCGGAGAGACGCCGCTCCCGCCGTACATCGTCGAGCCGCTCGAGGATCCGGGCCGGTACCAGACCGTGTACGCACGGGAGTCGGGCTCGGCGGCGGCGCCGACGGCGGGGCTGCACTTCACGCCCGAGCTCCTGTCCGGGCTCGACGTCGAGCGGGTGACGCTCCACGTCGGGCTCGACACGTTCCGGCCGGTGGGCGAGGAGCGGCTCGAGGAGCACCGGATCCACGGCGAGCGCTACGAGGTGGAGCCGGCGGCCTGGGAGCGGATCCGCACGGCGGAGCGCGTGCTCGCGGTCGGCACGACGACGGTGCGCGTGCTCGAGACGCTCGCGCGCGGCGCGCCGCTCGCCGGGCGCACGGAGCTGTTCGTCACGCCGGGGTTCGAGTTCCGCCGGGTCGATGCGCTCCTGACGAACTTCCACCTGCCGCGCTCGACGCTGCTCGCCCTCGTGATGGCGTTCGCGGGGGTGGAGGAGACGCGCCGCCTCTACCGCCTCGCCGTCGAGGAGCGGTACCGCTTCTACTCCTTCGGCGACGCGATGCTGATCGTGTGACAGCCGCAACTGTCCTCACGGGACATCTCCCGGTGTCAGACACGGGTTACGAGAGTGTCACGGGCCGCGACGCGCGACGCCGTATCGCGGCCTGCCCGCTCTCACCGAAGTGTCACGACTTCCTCGCGGAACCGCCTGCGGCGGGACACGTCCCGGTGTCAGACACGGGGTTGAGCTTCTGCGGGCTAGGCTCGCGGCCGTGACGGACACGTTCGCGGTGACCGCGACGGACGGGCCTGCGCGCGCGGGGCTGCTGCGCACCGCGCACGGCGACGTGCCGACGCCGGCCTTCATGCCGGTCGGGACGAAGGCGACGGTGAAGTCCGTCGACCCGGACGAGCTGCGCGCGCTCGGCGCCTCGATCATCCTCGGCAACACGTACCACCTCCACTTCCGGCCGGGCGAGGACCTCGTCGAGGAGCTCGGCGGCCTGCACGCCTTCATGGGCTGGGACGGCCCGATCCTCACCGACTCCGGCGGCTTCCAGGTCTTCTCCCTCCGCGACACGCTGCTCGAGCTCGACGACGACGGCGCCACCTTCCGCTCCGTCTACGACGGCCGCGCCGAGCGCTTCACCCCGCAGCTCGCCGCGCGCATCCAGGAGCGGCTCGGCTCGGACATCGCCATGTGCCTCGACATCTGCCTGCCGCCCGGCGCCCCGCGCGCCGAGCTGGAGGAGGCGGTGCGCCGGACGACGCTCTGGGCCGGGCGCCAGCGCGACCTCCCGCTCGCGCGCGGCCAGCTCCGCTTCGCGATCACGCAAGGCGGCCTCGACACCAACCTCCGCCGCCGCTCGTCCGAGGAGCTCGTCCCGCTCGACTTCGACGGCTACGCGATCGGCGGGCTCAGCGTGGGCGAGGAGCGCGGCGCCATGTTCGAGGCGACGACCGCCGCCGCGGCGTTCCTGCCGGAGGGGAAGCCCCGCTACTTCATGGGCATCGGCGACCCCGAGGGCGTGATCGAGGTGATCTCCCGCGGCGTCGACATGTTCGACTGCGTCCTCCCGACCCGCACCGCGCGCACGGGCAGCGCGCTGACGTGGGAGGGACGGCTCAACCTTCGCAATGCCCGCTTCGCCCGCGACCCGCGCCCGCTCGACGAGAGCTGCGGCTGCCCCGCCTGCACCCGCTTCACCCGCGCCTACCTCCGGCACCTCGTCAACCAGGAGGAGATCCTCGGGCTCCGGCTCCTGAGCCTGCATAATCTGCGCTTCCTCATCGACCTCGTCGCCGCTGCGCGGCAGGCGATCGGGCGCGGCGAGCTCTCCGCCTGGCGGGACGACGCGCTCGCGCGCCTCGGACCCACGAGAATGGAGCGACCATGAACGCTGCCCCTGCGCCCTTCGTCTTCGCCGCCAGCGGCGGGTCGTTCCTGCTGCTCCTCGTGCTCGGGTTCGGCGTTCTCTACTTCCTCCTCATCCGCCCGCAGAGGCGTCGCCAGACCGACCAGCAGCGGATGCTCGGCAACCTCCAGGAAGGGGACGAGATCGTCACCGCCGGCGGCATCTACGGCGAGATCTCCGGCTTCCAGGACGACGACGTGCTCGTCCGGATCGCGCCCGAGCTCGAGGTGCGCGTCGCCCGCCGCGCGATCGGCGGCGTCATCCACCGCGCCGACGAGCCCGAGGAGGCCGAGAAGCCCGAGGAGGCCGAGAAGCCCGAGGAGGCGGAGGAGCAGGAGCCCTCCGGGGAGCCCGAAAACTCACACGATTCTCACGATTCGGAGCACACCGAAACCTGAGAACGACAGCTACCCTCTCCCCGCACTCGTGACCGACCGCCGTAAGTACCTGATCCTGATGGGCGCGATCGTGGCGGCCCTGGTCGGCGCGGTCCTGCTCATCGTCCCCGGGTCGCCGGTCCACCGGAAGGCCGTGCTCGGCCTCGACCTGCGCGGCGGCCTCGAGGTCGTCCTGAAGGCGGTCCCGCCGAAGGGCCACCAGCTGACGCCGGACGACATGAGCCGGTCGATCTCGATCATGCAGAACCGGATCAACAAGCTCGGCGTGTCCGAGCCCGAGATCCGCAAACAGGGCTCGAACCAGATCGTCATCCAGCTCGCCGGCGTCCACGATCCGGCCACCGCCGCCGCCCTGATCGGCAAGACGGCGCAGCTGATGCTCTTCGACTTCGAGAACGACCTGACCGGCCCGTCGCGCGACGTCAACGGCAACCCGGTCGCCTCGCCGTCCCTGTACGCGCTGCTGACGCAGGTGAAGAAGCAGGCCGCGAAGGGCTCGCCGCAGAGCTACTACCTCTTCCGCACGACGACGAAGACGACGCCGGCGAAGACGAAGAAGGGCAAGCCGACGACGACGGTCGAGCACTCGCTGATCGGCGGCCCGGCCGACACGCTGAAGGAGCTGCTCCGCCCGTTCGGCGGCAAGGTGCCGAAGAACGGCACCGTCCTCTCCGTCCCGCAGAAGAACATCGTTGTCAGCTGCCCGGTCGCGAACGGCTGCCTCGGGATCACGCAGAACGGCGTCTCGAAGAACGGCGTCTACTACTACCTGCTCAAGTACGACCCGCAGAACACCACGAGCCCCGTGCCGGAGATGAACGGCTCCGACCTCGTCCTCTCGGGCACGCGCGCCGACTTCGGCCAGACCGGCCAGCCGATCGTCCTGCTCCAGTTCACGGGCCACGGGTCGAACCAGTTCCAGAAGATCACGCGCCAGGAGGCGCAGCGCGGCCAGGCGAAGTTCAACCTCTCGGGCAAGCAGGGGAACTACCTCAACTACGTCCAGCACTTCGCGATCGTGCTCGACGGCGTCCTCCAGTCAACGCCCTACATCGACTTCAAGCAGAACCCGGACGGGATCCCCGGCCCGAACGCGCAGATCGACATGGGCAACGGCGGGACGTTCCAGGACGCGAAGAACCTCGCGCTCGTCCTCCAGACCGGCGCGCTGCCCGTCAGCTTCCAGCAGATCGAGCGGACCGACGTGTCGGCGACGCTCGGCAAGGACTCGCTGACGCAGGCGTGGCACGCGGCGCTCGTCGGCCTCATCCTCGTCGCGATCTTCCTGCTCGTCTTCTACCGCTTCCTCGGGCTCGTCGCGGTCGCCGGCCTCGCGATCTACGCACTCCTCTACTACGCGGCGATCCTCCTGTTCAACGTCACGCTGACGCTGCCGGGCTTCGCGGGACTGATCCTGACGATCGGCGTCGCCGCGGACGCGAACGTCGTCGTGTTCGAGCGCATCAAGGAAGAGGTGCGGTCCGGGAAGTCCGTGCGGGCCGCGATCGCGGCCGGATACGGCAAGGGCTTCCACACGATCCTCGACGCGAACGTCGTCACCGCGATCACGGCGCTCGTGCTGTTCCTCATCGCCGTCGCGTCGGTGAAGGGATTCGCGCTGATGCTGCTGATCGGCACGGGCATCTCGCTGCTGACCGCGGTCGCGGCGACGCGCGCCATGCTCGGCCTGCTCGCGGGCTTCAAGTGGTTCGACAACCCGCGCTTCATGGGCGCGTCCGGCCAGCAGACGGCGAAGTGGCTGCAGATCGACTTCATGAAGCGCAAGCGCACCTGGTTCACGATCTCGGGCGCGATCATCCTCGCCGGCCTGATCTCGATCGGCGTGCGCGGGCTCAACCTCGGCATCGACTTCAAGGGCGGCTCGCAGATCACCTTCAACACGCACCAGGCCTGGACGCAGCCGCACGTCGCGAACGTCGTCGCCCAGTCCGGCGAGCGCGACGCCGTCGTCCAGGGCCGCGGACCGTCCTCGAACAGCGAGTACAAGCAGTGGCAGATCCGCACGCGGTCGCTCTCGGGGACGCAGCAGACGAAGCTCCAGGCGAACCTCACCCACGACCTCGGCGCGTACGCGTCGGGGACGAAGAACGTCTCGTCGAGCTTCGGCCACCAGATCGCCGTGGACGCGATCTGGGGGATCGTCGTCTCGCTGATCCTGATCACGATCTACATCACGCTGCGGTTCGACCTGAAGTACGCGATCCCCGTGATCCTCGCGATGCTGCACGACATCCTGATCACCATCGGCGTGTACTCGCTGACGTACAAGGAGGTCTCGGTCGCGACCGTGGCCGCGGTGCTGACCGTGCTCGGGTACTCGATCTACGACACGATCATCATCTTCGACCGCATCCGCGAGAACGTGCCGCTGATGCGGCGGCAGCCGTTCGCGACGATCGCCAACGTCTCCATCTGGGAGACGATCCGCCGCTCGCTGGCGACGACGTTCATCACGCTGCTGCCGATCTCCGCGCTTCTCGTGCTCGGCGGCGCGACGCTGAAGGACTTCGCCTTCGCGCTCCTCGTCGGCGTCACCTCCGGTGCGTACTCGTCGATCTTCATCGCCGCTCCGCTGCTGACGATGTGGAAGGAGCGCGAGCCGGAGTACGCGAAGCGGAAGCATCTCGCGGAGACCGGCGCGATCGAGACGGTCGACGCGAAGGGTCGCCGCGTCAGCGGCACCGACGCGATCGCCGCGGCGGTCGCCGAGTCGGAGGAGGCGCTGGCCGCCGAGCCGACACCGGGGCTCGTCGACGTCGTCACCCCGGCGCCGTCGGAGCAGACCGCGCAGCAGCGGCGGGAGAAGCGGCAGCAGCGGCGCCGCACGAGGCCACATGGCCGAGCCCGCTAGCGACCGGCTCGTCGAGGTCCTCGAAGAGCTCTTCGCCGAGCTGCCGTCCCGGCTGCGCGGCAGCCGCGAGCGGATCGCCTCGTCGACCGGGGGCGCGCTGCGCGCGCTCGCCGACGAGCTCGGGCTCGTCAGCCGCGACGACCTCGACGAGCTCGAGCTGCGGGTGGCGCAGCTCGAGCACCGGCTGAAGCTGCTGGAAGGGCCGCGCGACTTGCCGCCGCCCTCCGAGTGACGGCGTGCTACCTGGCGGGGGCGCTGCGGCCGCGAAGCCGCCTCAGCGTCGCCTGGTAGCGGACGACCGTCGCGTGCCGGAAGCGCTCGGCGTCGTAGACGATGAAGGCGCAGATGGCCGCGAGCGGCAGCTCGGCGAATGCGGCCGAGAGCACGGCCTCGAGGCGGGACATGCCGCCCTGCGCCGTGACGATGTCGAACCAGGCGTCGCAGACGAGCATCGTCCCGGTCGTCGCCGCGAACGGGACGAGCCACTGGGAGCCCTTGAGGGCGGCCCACGAGGTCGCCGCGAAGCCCGCCAGGAGCGCGACGTCGAAGCCGACCCAGGCGATGTCGTAGTTCTCCGCCACCTGCTTCGAGGGGAGCGTGAAGGTCAGGTAGAGCGTCCAGGGCAGGAGGAAGAGGGCGGCCAGCGTCAGCACCGGCGTCACCCAGCGGGGCATCGGGATCTGCTCGGGGTTGGGCGCGGCGGCCGGCTCGGCCGGCTTCGTCGCCTCCATCACCGCGACGGGCTCCTCCATTTCCGTGTTGTACCCATTGAGGTGAGGGCAACGCGCCGACGATGGCGTTACCCTGGGGCCGTGCGCTTGCGGCCGCAGCCCCCCAGGCCCGAATCGCTGCTCGCGTGGGCCGCAGCGGCCGTCGGCGTGATCGGGATCGTCTCGGCGCTGACCCCCGAGTTCTCCGACCGGTTCCGGATCGTGAAGGGCGTCCTCCCGCCGGGGATCCCGACCGCGGCGCGGGTCGGTGCGCTCGCCTTCGGGATCGCGCTCGTCGTCCTCTCGCGCTCGCTCGCGCGGCGCCGGCACCGGGCGTGGCAGCTCGCGGTCGCGATCGTCGTCGCCTCCGCGGTCGCGCACCTGGCCAAGGGCCTCGACGTCGAGGAGGCGACCATCTCGCTTGCCCTGCTGGCGGCGCTGATCGTCTACCGGCGGCGGTTCGACGTGCCGGGCGACCCCGCCACGGTGGCGCCGCTGCTCGGGCTCGCGGCCGTTGTCGTCGCGGTCGTGGCGGTCGTGGTCGGGATCGACCTGCGCGGCGTCGACCTGCCGGACCGCGCCTCCGACGTGCTCACCGCGCTCGGGCTGCTGATCGGCTTCGCCGCGCTCTTCCTCTGGCTGCGGCCGACCGCCCACAAGGTGCGGCAGACAGTCGGCGAGCGCCGCGTCGCCCGCGCCCTCGTCGACGCGTACGGACAGGACAGCCTCTCGTTCTTCTCGCTGCGCCGCGACAAGAGCTACTTCTTCTCGCCGACACGGCGGTCGTTCCTCGCCTACCGCGTCGTCGCGGGCGCAGCGCTCGTCAGCGCCGACCCGGTCGGTGACGAGGACGAGTTCGACTCGCTCCTCGCCGAGTTCCGCCGCGTCGTGCGCGCGCACGGCTGGCGGCTCGCCGTCCTCGGCGCCTCGGAGCAGCACCTCGAGCGCTACCGCCGGCTCGGCCTGCGCGCGATCGCGATCGGCGAGGAGGCGGTGCTCCGCCCGGCGGAGTTCTCCCTCGAGGGCCGCCCGATCCGCAAGGTGCGCCAGTCCGTCTCGCGGCTGACGAAGGCGGGGTACACGCTCCGCGTCGTGCGCGCGGACGGGGCGGACGAGGTGTTGCGCGCCGAGCTCGACGCCGTCTCGGAGGCGTGGCTCGGGAACCAGCCGGAGCGCGGCTTCACGATGTCGATCGACGACCTCTACGTGCCCGGCACCGTGTTCGCGATCGCGACGTGCGCGAACGGGCGCGTCGGCGGCTTCCTCCATCTCGCGCCGACGCCGGCGGGCGGCGGCTGGTCGCTCAGCACGATGCGGCGTGCGCCGGAGACGCCGAACGGGCTGACCGAGTTCCTCATCGTCGAGACGCTCGTGTGGGCGAAGGAGCAGGGGGCGGCCGAGGTCTCGCTCAACTTCTGCGTCTTCACCGGGTTCCTCTCGCCGGAGAAGGCGGTGACGCTGCCGCGCCGCGTCTTCCGGCGCGCGCTCCTCGCCGCGGACAACGTCTTCCAGCTGGAGCGGCTGTACGCGTTCAACCGGAAGTTCTTCCCGGAGTGGCGGCCGCGCTACCTCTGCGTCGAGCGCCTCAGCGATCTCCCGGTCGTCGGCCTCGCGTATCTCCACGTCGAGCAGCTGCTGATGCCGCCCGGCCCCTGGGCCCGGCGGGAGCGCAAGCGCGCCGTCGCGGTCTAGCGCGCCTGTCACACTTCCGGCATGGCCCAGCCGGCGACGACCCGGAGCCTCGGCCGCCTGACGGAGATCGCGCAGGTGATGGCGCGGCACGGCTTCGGCTACTGGCTCCAGGCGCACAAGCTCACCGACCTCCTGCCGGGCCGCTCCGCGGAGGCGCGGCTCGCGGCCGCGTCCGAGAACGGCGTGTCCGCGCGGGGCCAGCATCTGCGCGAGGTGTTCGAGGAGCTCGGCCCGACGTTCGTGAAGTTCGGCCAGCTGCTCTCGACCCGCCCGGACATCGTCCCGCCGGACATCATCGCCGAGCTGCGGCCGCTCCAGGACGACGTCCGCCCGTTCCCGTTCTCCGAGGCGCAGCAGGTGATCGAGGCGGAGCTCGGCAACTCGATCGCGCGGCTCTTCCTCGACTTCGACGAGGATCCGGTCGCGGCCGCGTCGATCGGCCAGGTGCACCGGGCGACGCTCCCGAACGGGAAGGCGGTCGCGGTGAAGGTGCAGCGCCCCGGCGCCGCGCGCCAGATCGAGGCCGATGTCGCGCTCATGTACCAGGCCGCGCGCCTCGTGAAGGAGCGCGTCCGCTCGCTCGACTTCATCGACGCCCGCGCGCTCGTCGACGAGTTCGCGCGGCAGCTCCGGACCGAGCTCGACTACCGGCTCGAGGCTCGCCACGCGCAGACGTTCCACCGCAACTTCGCGGGCGACCACAACGTCCACGTGCCGAAGGTCTACTGGCAGTACACGCGCGCGCGGGTGCTCACGCTCGAGTGGATCGAGGGCACGCAGCTCGCCGACATCGACACGTTGCCGCTGACGCTCGAGGAGCGGCGCGACGTCGCCTACCTGATCACCGAGGCGTGGATGACGATGATCTTCCGCCACGGGTTCGTTCACGGCGACCCGCACCCCGCCAACATCTTCATCCTCGAGGAGGCGGGGACGATCGGGCTCGTCGACTTCGGCGCCGCCGCGAAGCTCACCGACGACGACATGACGAAGCTGACGCGCCTGTTCATCGACGCGGCGGCCGAGAACGTCGAGATGCTCCCGAAGCGGCTCGCCGACCTCGGCGTCGTCTACCCGAAGGAGCGCGAGGAGGAGTTCCTCGCCGAGCTGCGCGAGATCTACTACCGGTACTACGGCGCGAGCCTCGCCGAGATCGACCCGATCCAGGTGATCCGCGAGGCGTTCCAGCTCATCTACTCGATGAACCTGCGGTTGCCGACGCGGTTCCTGCTGCTCGACCGGGCGATCGCGACGCTCGGCTCCGTCGGCATCGAGCTCTATCCGGACTTCAACGTCTTCGAGGTCGCGCGCCCGTACGCGCGCGGGCTGATGGTCGAGCGGTTCACGCCCGAGCGGGTCGCGCGGCGCGCGCGGCGCGACGCGCTGCGGTATGCGCAGATCGCCCGCGAGGCGCCGTTCCAGTGGTACGACTTCATGGAGCAGATCCGCGACGGGCAGATCGAGGTCGGCTTCGTCCACAAGGGGCTGGACGAGTTCCTGCTCGACATGCAGAAGGTGTTCAACCGCCTCGTGATCGCGCTCGTCGTCACGGGCGGGCTGATCGGCTCGGCGCTGATCGGCGTCTTCTCGACGAGCGGCCCGCAGCTGCTCGGGATCAACGCGCTCTCGGTGGTCGGCTTCGTCCTCTCGGCGGTCCTCGCCATCTGGCTGTTCTGGGGCGTCTTCCGCTCCGGCCGGCTGTAGCGCCGCGTCGTTCCATCCGACCCGGACGCGACGATAGGGGTCGCTTCCGAGGGTCGAGAGAAAGCAGGTGAACCATGCAGTACGCAGTGGCAGCGGACGGGGCGGCGTGCCCCGTGACCGAGCACGAGATCGACGCGCTGATCCACCGTCTCGATCACACCGGCGTCGTGCAGCGCGACGCGTCGGGCGCCGTCGTCTGGCGGTCGCCGTCGGCGGCCGCGGCCGAGACGCTCCGCGTCCAGCGCGGCGAGGGGAGAAGGGTCCTCGAGATCCCGTCCGAGCTGCGCGGCACGGTGCTCGAGACGCTCCACCGCTGGGTCGGCGCGGCGGACTTCTCCACGCGGCTGGCCGACCTCCGCTACGCCCTGCACGCCGACCTCGCCGTCGAGGCGAAGGCCGCGTAGCACCGAGCCCGCTCGTCGATGCCCGGTCCGGCCGGGTGTTGACGAGTTGTTGCACTTCCGCGCAAAAGGACATCTGGCGCGGCGCGGGCGGCGCGGCTACGGTCGCCGGCATGACAGCGCTGCTTCTCGCCGAGCCCGAGCCGTCCGTGCGCGGCTTCCTCGAGCGGCAGCTCGCGAGCGACGGCTTCGACGTCCTCTCCTTCTGCAGCACCGACGACCTGCCGCGGTCGGCCGAGCCCGACGTGCTCGTCCTCGGCGACGCGACCGCGCTCGACCGCTGCTGCGTCCCCGACTGCCCGGTGATCGTGCTCGGCGACCCGGATCCGGCGCAACGCGTTCGCGCGCTCGCCCGCTGCGACGACTACCTGTCGAAGCCGTTCGCCTACGAGGAGCTGCTCGCGCGGATCCACGCGCTGCTGCGGCGCCGGCCGCCGCGGCGCGAGCGGCTCGACCTCGGCGAGCTGACGATCGACCGCGCCGCGCGCCGCGTGCTCGCGCTCGGGCGCGAGGTCGCCTTCTCGGCGAAGGAGTGGGCGCTGCTCGTGAAGCTCGCCGAGGACCCGGACCGGGTGTTCACGCGCGAGCGGCTGCTGCGCGAGGTGTGGGGCTACCGCACCTACGTCCCGACGCGCACGCTCGAGTCGCATGCATCCCGCGTCCGCTGCAAGCTCGCGCGCGCGGGGCTTCCCGGCTACGTCGTCAACGTCTGGGGGATCGGCTACAAGCTCCGCGATCCGCTCTAGAGGATCGCGCCCTCGAGCCGGAGCAGGAGGATCTTCCGGTCGAGGCCGCCCCCGTAGCCGACGAGCTTCCCGTTCGCGCCGATCACGCGGTGGCAGGGGAGGACGATCGGCACCGGGTTGCGGTTCATGACCGTGCCGACCGCGCGCGCGGCGTGCGGGCTGCCGGACTTCGCCGCGAGCGCGCCGTACGTCGTCGTCTCGCCGTAGTCGACGCGCGACAGCTCCTCGAGCACGCGCCGGTTGAACTCCGGCACGACGCGGATGTCGGGCTCGAGGTCGAAGTGGCGGCGACGACCGGCGAAGTACTCGTCGAGCTCGCGGCGCAGCCGGTCGACCGGACGGGCGCTGCGGAGGACGCGGGGGCCGTGCAGCCGACCGAGCTCCTCGAGCTCGCGCTCGGGGTCGGGGTCGTACGAGATCCGGCAGACGCCGTGGTCGGTGACGCCCACGAGCAGCGTGCCGACGGGCGTGTCCTCGAGGACGTCGTAGGCGACGTCGAGCAGGCCCTCCGCCGCCGCGGCGGCCCGGAAGCGCTCGTCGAGTGGGGTCGGGACGGTCATCACGCGTGCTCCTTTCGCAGCCGCCGCACCCCGGCGGACGCGGCCTGTCGCGCCGCCGACCCGGTCGAGCCGAGGGCGGCGCCGATCTCGTCGTAGCTGAGCCCGTAGCCGTACCGGAGCACGACCGCGGCCCGTTCCCTCTGCGGCAGCCCGTCCGTCAGCGGGGCGAGCTCCTCGAACGCGGGGCGCTCGTCCGTCGTCGTCAGCTCGGGCATCTCCCCGGTCGGCCGGCGCCGGCGGTAGTCGTCGAGCACGATCCGGCTCGCGATCGTGAGGATCCATGAGCGGAGGTGCTCGCCGTGCTCCAGCCGGTGATACGCGCGCAGCGCCCGCAGGAAGGTCTCCTGGAAGGCGTCCTCGGCGCGCTCGCGGCCGAGCCGGCGTCCGAGGAAGGCCAGCACCTCCTCCCGGTGGCGCTCGTAGAACGTCTCGAACGGGGGAATCGCAACCGTCATCGACACCTGAAACGTACTCAGCCGCCAAGATGTGAGGTGTGAAGCTCGCGGTCGTCGGCCACGTCGAGTGGGTCGAGTTCGTCCGGGTCGACCACGTGCCCGAGGCGGGGGAGATCGTCTCCGCGCTCGAGACCTGGGAGGAGGCGGCGGGCGGCGGCGCGGTCGCGGCCGTCCAGCTCGCGAACCTCCACGGCTCGGCCGTGCTCTTCACCGCGCTCGGCGCGGACGAGCACGGCGCGCGCGCCCGCGAGCAGCTGACGGCGCACGGCGTCACCGTCCACGCGGCGGCGGCGCGCGAGCCGCAGCGCCGCGCCTTCACGTACGTCGACGGCGACGGCGAGCGGACGATCACGGTGCTCGGCCGGAAGCTCGTCCCCTCGGGCCAGGACGCGTCGCTGCCGTGGGAGGAGCTCGCCCGCTGCGATGCGGTCTTCTTCGTCAGCGGCGACATCGCCGCGCTCCAGGCGGCGCGCCGGGCGCGCGTGCTCATCGCGACCGCCCGGGAGCTGGCGACGCTGCGGCGCGCCGGCGTCGAGGTGGACGTCCTCATCGGCAGCGGCGGCGACCCCGGCGAGCGCTACGAGCTGGGGACGCTCGAGCCGCCGCCCGGCGTCGTCGTCACGACGGCCGGGCCGCTCGGCGGCTGGGTCAACCCCGGCGGCCCGTTCCGCGCGGCGGCGGTGCCGGGGCCGATCGAGGATGCATACGGCTGCGGCGACTGCTTCGCCGCCGGCCTGACGTTCGCGCTCGCCGACGGGCGGCCGATGGAGGACGCGCTCGCGCTCGCCGCCCGCTGCGGCGCCGCGGTGCTCACCGGCCGCGGCGCCTACGCGGGCCAGCTCACCGCGGCCTCCGTCTAGCCGCCGCCTCCCCTCGCAGTGTCGGGATCCGGCCGAAGATCCCCCGTTTGAGGTGGGCGAAAAGGCTTGCGCAGTGGGGGAAAGTGGATTATTGTGGGGGAAAGTGGTGAGCAACCGACCCGGCCCCTGAATGCTTCTCGGCGAGTTCGAGCACACGATCGATGACAAGAGCCGCCTCACCCTGCCCGCCCGGTTCCGGCAGGCGTTCGCGGAGGGCGTCGTCGTGAGCCGCGGCCTCGACGGCTGCCTTTACGCGTACCCGCGCCCCGACTGGGCGCAGGCGATCGAGGCGCGCCTGAGCGAGCTCGACCCGCTCGCGAAGGAGACGCGGCAGCTCCAGCGCTACTTCTATTCCGGCGCGACCGAGGGCGAGCTCGACAAGCAGGGCCGCGTCGGCATCCCGGCGGCGTTGATGGAGCACGCGAAGCTCGACCGCGACGTCGTCGTCGCGGGCGTCCACGACCACCTCGAGATCTGGGATCGCGCGGCCTGGCGGCGCGAGCTCGCCGAGGTCGAAGGGAGTGCAGAGCATGTTGCCGAACGTCTTGCAGCCAAGCGCGACTGATCACGTCCCCGTCCTCGCCGCCGAGGTGCGCGCGTGCCTCGCCGTGGAACCGGGCGAGACGGTGGTCGACGCGACCTTCGGCGCGGGCGGCCACGGGGCGCTGCTCGCGTCCGACCTGCAGGGGAGCGGCAAGCTGATCGCGATCGACCGCGACCCGACCGCGCGCACGTACTTCGAGCGGTTCGAGAAGCGCGCGCGCGTCCAGGCGCGGCTCCTGCGCGGCGACTTCGGCGTCGTCCTGCCGCAGCTCGCGGCGAACGGCGTGCGCGCGGACGCGATCCTGCTCGACCTCGGCGTCTCGTCGATGCAGCTCGACCGGCCGGAGCGCGGGTTCTCGTACGCGACGGACGCGCCGCTCGACATGCGCATGGATCCGTCGCAGGAGCTGACCGCGCGCGACGTCGTCAACGAGTGGCCCGAGCGCGAGCTCGTCACCATCTTCCGCCGCTACGGCGAGGAGCGCTACGCGAAGCAGATCGCGCGCGCGATCGTCCGCCGCCGCAGGGAGCAGCCGTTCGAGCGGACGGGAGAGCTCGTCGACGCCATCAAGGGTGCGATCCCCGCACCGGCACGGTTCGGCGACGGGCATCCGGCGAAGCGCGTCTTCCAGGCGCTGCGGATCGCGGTGAACGACGAGCTGCGCGCGCTCGAGGAGGCGCTGCCGGCGGCGCTCGAGATGCTGCGGCCCGGCGGGCGGCTGGCGGTCATCTCGTTCCACTCGCTCGAGGACCGGATCGTGAAGCAGTTCTTCCGCGAGAAGGAGCGCGGCTGCACGTGCCCGCCGGAGTTCCCGATCTGCGTCTGCGGGAACGAGCCCGAGCTGCGCGCCGTGCAGCGCCGGCCGATCCGGCCGGGCGAGGACGAGATCGCGGCGAACCCGCGCGCCGCGTCGGCGCGGCTGCGAGCGGCGATCAAGGCAGGCGTGCCGGAGTAATGGCGGCGGTCGACTGGTTCGGCTCGACGGCGGTCGCGGACCCGCCCGCCGCGCCGCGGCGGCGACCGCGTCCCGTGCCGGCCCCGGCGCCGAGGCGCCGTGCGCGCTCGGGGCGCCGCGTCACCGGCTGGATCCTCTGGATCTCCATCTTCGCGGTGCTGCTCGCGGGCGTCGTCGCCCTCAACGTCGCGGTGCTGCGCGCGAACATCGCCGTCAACAAGCTGAACGCGCGGGAGACGCAGCTCCAGGAGCAGAACGCGGCGCTCGCGTCCCAGGTCTCGGCTGCATCCGCCGCGCTCCGGATCGAGTCGGCGGCGCGGAAGCTGGGCCTCGTGCCGGCGCCCGCGTCGGACACGAGCTACCTCGACCTGGGACGTCCGTAGCCGCATGACGCGGGTCGTCAACTCGCGCATCCGCCTGCTGCTGCTCGTCATCGTCGTCGGCTTCGCCGCGCTGCTCGCACGCGCCGCGTGGATCCAGACCGTGCGCGCGTCGTCGCTGTCGAAGCTGGCGACGGCGCAGACGCGCGTGCCCGTGCTGCTGCCCGCCGGCCGCGGGACGATCTTCGACGCGATGGGGACGCCGCTCGCGCTCGGCGAGCAGGCGACGACGGTGTTCGCCGACCCGCGGCAGATCTCGCATCCGCGGACGGACGCCGTGATCGCGGCGCGTGTGCTCGGGCTGAAGGAGCGGCCGCTCGAGAAGCTGCTCTCCGACCGCACGCATGGGTTCGTCTACGTCGAGCGCAAGGCGCCGCCGGCCGAGGCGACGCAGCTCGCGCGCAGAAACCTCGTCGGCTTCGGCTACTACCCGGAGGAGCGGCGCGTGTATCCGCAGCGCTCCGTCGCGGCGCCGGTGCTCGGCTACGCCGGCGTCGACAACAACGGGCTCGCCGGGCTCGAGCTCGAGCTGAACTCACAGCTCACCGGCAGGACGGGCGAGGAGACGGTCGTGCGCGACCCGCTCGGTCACGTGATCTCGATCGAGAACGAGAAGCCCGCGCGCGAGGGCAGGAACGTGTTCCTCACGCTCGACCACACGATCCAGGCGAACGCGGAGCAGGTGCTGAAGCAGACGGTCGCGAGATGGCACGCGAAGGACGCGACCGCGATCGTGCTCGACCCGCACACCGGCGGCGTGCTCGCGATGGCGATGGAGCCGGGCTACGACGCGAACGCGTTCCCGGCTGCCGCCGCGAAGGGCTTGCAGCGCAACCATGCGGTGACCGACGTCTACGAGCCCGGGTCGGTGTTCAAGATCGTGACGATCGCCGGCGCGCTGTCCGACCACCTCGTCACGCCGCAGACGTCGTTCACGCTGCCGTATTCGATCCGCGTCGCCGACCGCGTCATCCACGACGCAGAGCCCCGGCCGACCGAGCGGATGACGGTCGCACAGATCCTCCAGCGCTCGTCCAACGTCGGTGCGATCACGATCGCGACCCGGCTGCTCGGACAGAAGCGGCTGCAGAACTGGATCTCGCGGTTCGGCTTCGGCAAGCCGACGGGAATCGACTTCCCGGGCGAGAGCGCGGGGCTGCTGCCGTCGTACTGGTCCGGCTCGACGATCGGCAACGTGCCGATCGGCCAGGGCATCTCCGTGACGGCGATCCAGCTCGCGTCGGTGTACGCGGCGATCGCGAACGGCGGCGAGTGGATCCAGCCGCATCTCGTCGACCACGTGCAGGGCGCGCAGCCGGTGCAGCCGCACACGCGGCGCATCGTCTCCGCGCGAGTCGACCGCCAGCTGCTGACGATGCTGAAGGGCGTCGTCTCGGATGCGGGCACCGCCGCGGCGGCGGAGATCCCCGGCTACTCGGTCGCGGGGAAGACCGGCACCGCGCAGAAGCCGGGCCCGCACGGGTACATCCCCGGAAGGTACGTCGCGACGTTCGTCGGGATGGTGCCGGCGAGCGATCCGCGGCTCGTCGTGCTCGTCACCGTGGACGAGCCGAGCCTCGCCATCTTCGGCGGCGTCGTCGCGGCGCCGGCGTTCGCGCAGATCGCCTCGTTCGACCTCCAGTACCTCGAGGTGCCGCCGGATCAGCCGGTCCGGTAGCCGGAAGCGCGGGTACACTCGCCCTCCGATGGAGCTGGAGCGCCTCGTCGCAGCGCTCGGGCCGGTCGACGTGCTCGGACGCGCTCCGGTCGACGTGCGCGACCTCGCCTACGACGCGCGGGCGGTCACCCCTGGGGCGGTGTTCTTCTGCGTCCCCGGCGCGCGCGTGGACGGCCACGACTTCGCCCCGGAGGCGGTCGAACGCGGCGCGGTCGCGCTCGTCGTCGAGCGGCCGCTCGACCTGCCGGTGCCGCAGCTCGTCGTCGCGTCGTCGCGCGAGGCGATGGCGGTGGCGGCCGACGAGTTCTTCGGGCGGCCGACGGAGGAGCTCGCGGTCGCGGGCGTGACCGGGACGAGCGGAAAGACGACGACGTCGTTCCTCCTGTTCGCGATCCTCGCAGCGGCCGGACGGAGGCCGGGCCTGCTCGGCACCGTCGAGGCGCGCGTCGGCGGCGAGCGGCGCGCCGTCGTCCGGACGACGCCCGAGGCGATCGACCTGCAGCGCACGTTTCGCGAGATGCTCGACGTGGGCGACCGCTCCTGCGCGATGGAGGCGTCGTCGCACGCCTCGGAGCTGCACCGGCTCGACCGCGTGCGCTTCGCGGCGCTCGTGTTCACGAACCTGAGCCAGGACCATCTCGACTTCCACGGCGACATGGAGTCGTACTTCCAGGCGAAGCGCCGGCTCTTCGTCGACGGGTCGCCGCCGGCGGCCGTGAACGTCGGCGACGAGTACGGGCGGCGGCTGGCGGCGGAGCTGCCGGATGCGCTGACGTTCTCGCTCGCGGGCGACGCCGAGCTCGGCCCGGATGCGCTCGCGGGCGTCGACCTGAAGCTGCGCGGGAGCTTCAACGCCGAGAACGCGCTCGGCGCGCTGGCGGCCGGCCGGCTGCTCGGGATCGACGACGACGCGATCGTGCGCGGGCTCGAGTCGGTGCGCGGCGTGCCCGGCCGGTTCGAGTCGGTCGACGAGGGGCAGTCGTTCACGGTCGTCGTCGACTACGCGCACAAGCCCGACGCGCTCGAGAAGGTGCTGCGGGCGGCGCGCGAGCTCGCGGGCGGCAACCGGGTCATCTGCGTGGTCGGCGCCGGCGGCGACCGCGACCGCGGCAAGCGCCCGGTGATGGGTCGGCTCGCGTCGGAGCTCGCCGACGTCGCGATCGTCACCTCCGACAACCCGCGGAGCGAGGACCCGCAGGCGATCATCGACGAGATCGTCGCGGGCGCCGCCGGCGTGGTGGAGGTGGTGCCGGACCGCGCGACGGCGATCGCGCGCGCGGTCGAGCTCGCGCGGGAGGGCGACCTCGTGCTCATCGCCGGCAAGGGCGCGGAGCAGGGGCAGCAGTTCGCCGACCGCACGATTCCGTTCGACGACCGCGAGGCGGCGCGCGACGCGCTGCGGGCGCTGGGGGCGGCGACCTGATCCCGCTGACGCTCGAGGAGCTGCGGACGCTCGGGCTCGGACGGCTGGAGGGGGACGCCCCGGCGGTCACCGGCGTCGAGATCGACTCGCGCCGCGTCGGCCCGGGCGATCTCTTCGTCGCGCTCGGCGGCGGCGTCGCGTATCTCGACGACGCGCGCGCGAACGGCGCAGCGGCGACGCTCGTCCCCGACGACGGGTTCGCGGCGATGGCCGCACTCGGCCGCGCGGTGCGCTCGCGCAGCGACGCGCGCGTCGTCGCGATCACCGGCTCGAGCGGCAAGACGTCGACGAAGGACATCCTCGCCGCGCTCTGCCGCCCGGTCGCGCGCACGGTCGCGGCCGAGGGAGGCCACAACAACGAGATCGGCCTGCCGCTGACGCTGACGCGGATCGACCCGGACACCGAGGTGGCGATCACGGAGATGGGCATGCGCGGCCCCGGCCAGATCGCGGAGCTGTGCGCGATCGCGGAGCCGCAGGTCGGCGTGATCACGAGCATCGGCCCCGTGCACCTCGAGCTCGTCGGCACCGTCGAGAACGTCGCCCGCGCGAAGGCGGAGGTCGTGGCCGCGCTGCCCGCGGGCGGGACGGCGGTCGTCCCGGCCGGCGTGCCGGAGCTGGAGCCGTTCCTCGACCGCGGCGACGTCGCGTACGTGCGGTTCGGTCCGGGCGGCGACGTCGAGCTCGACTCGTTCGACCCGGGCGAGCGCGCCGTCGTCGCGTTCGGCGACGGCGCCGCGATCGAGCTGCCGGTGCCGTTCACCGCGCGCATGCAGGCCTCGAATCTCGTCGCCGCGCTCGCCGCCTACCGCGCGCTCGGGCTCCCGCTCGACCGCGCCGCGGAAGGCTCGGCCGCGATCGTCTTCTCGCCGTGGCGTTGCGAGGAGTCACCGCTACCCGGCGGCGGGCTGCTCGTCAACGACGCGTACAACGCGAACCCGGCGTCGATGCGGGCCGCGCTCGAGCATCTCGTCGACCGCGCGCAGCGGCGCCGGACCGTCGCCGTGCTCGGGGAGATGGCCGAGCTCGGCGTCGACGCGCCGCGCTTCCACGAGGAGATCGGCCGCGCCGCGCGCGAGCTCGGGGTCGACGTCGTCGTCGGCGTCGGCGAGCTCGGGCGCTGCTACGAGCCGGACGAATGGGCGCCGGACGCGGCCGCCGCCGTCGTCCTGGTGCGCGACGTGGTGGAGCCCGGCGACGCCGTGCTCGTGAAGGCGTCGCGCGCCGTCGCGCTCGAGGTCGTCGCGGAATCGCTCGCGGGAGCGCCGGCACGATGACACGCGTCCTGATCGCGGCGCTGATCGGGCTGATCGTCTCGATCCTCGCCGGCCCGCGCTTCATCGCCTTCCTCCGGCGGAACGAGTTCGGCCAGCAGATCCGCGAGGAGGGGCCGGCGCATCACTTCGCGAAGGCGGGCACGCCGACAATGGGCGGGCTGCTCATCCTCTTCGCCGCCACCGTCGCGTTCCTGCCGGTCAGCCACTACCGGCTGCAGTCGCTCACCGTCCTGTTCGTGACGCTCGCGTGCGGCGCGATCGGCTTCCTCGACGACTTCATCAAGCTGACGCACCGCCGCTCGCTCGGGCTCTCGGGACGCTGGAAGCTCTTGCTGCTCGCCGGCGTGACGGTCGTCGTCGGCATCGTCGCGAATCACCTGCAGCTGAGCACGGACCTGTATCTGCCGGTGGTCGACGTCAACATCCCGCTGTCGTATGCGTGGTACCCGTTCCTGTTCATCATCATCGCGGGCGCGTCGAACGGGACGAACCTCGCCGACGGCGTCGACGGCCTCGCCGCCGGCACGGGGATGATCTCGCTGTTCACGTACATGGCGATGATGGTCGTCTCGTACGTCCGCTCGGGAACACCCGCGCACCGCAACCTGACGAAGCTCGATCTCGCGATCGTCGCCGCGGCGCTGATCGGCGCGATGGTCGGGTTCCTCTGGTATAACGCGTTCCCCGCCGAGGTGATCATGGGCGACACCGGCTCGATGGCGATCGGCGGCGCGCTCGCGGCGTTCGCGATCATGACGAAGACGGAGGTGCTGCTCCTGTTGATCGGCGGCATCTTCGTGATCGAGGCGCTGTCGGTGATGATCCAGGTGTTCTCGTTCCGGTATCTCGGGCGGCGCGTGTTCCTGATGGCGCCGATCCACCACCACTTCGAGATGAAGGCGTGGTCGGAGACGAAGATCACGATCCGCTTCTGGATCGTGGGCGGGATCCTCTGCGCCGCCGGGTTCGCGCTCTTCTACCGCTACTACTTCCGCCAGTGAGCCGGACGGCGGCAGTGCTCGGCGCGGCGGCGGCGCGCACGGCGCTGCCGGAGCTGGCCGGGTTCGAGGAGATCGTCGTCCTCGAGCCGTCGGTGGACGCGCTCGAGGAGCTGATGCACGAGCTCCGCGACCCGCGGCTCGACTACGTGCTCGGCTCGCTGCCGGTCCTGCCGCTGCCGGACGCGTCGGTCGACCTCCTCGTCGGCGCCGACCCCGGGCACGACGAGGTGCGCCGCGTGCTCCGCCGCGACGGCGCCGCGAGGCCGCCCGGGTGAGCGCGGCTCCGTGAGGATGCGGCCCGCGCACGCCGAACTGTCACGCATCCACCGGAAAGGCTCCACACCGATGCCACAATCGCCCGCGTACGCTGTCCGCAGGGGCCCTCGCGCCCCCTCTGGGGGGAGACGTGGGTCGTGAGCGGGACAGGTTCCGAACGGACGGGTGAGGCGTCCTTGCGGCGGCCGGACGGGCTGCCGCGGAAGGTGCTCGTTCTCGGGCTCGCGCGCTCGGGGCGCGCGGCCGGGCTGGCGCTCGCGACGCGCGGCGTCGAGGTCGTCGCCGCCGATCGCTCGCCCGACGCGGATCCCGGGAGGCTTGCCGCCGCGGGCGTCGAAGTTCGGCTCGGATCAGAGGAGGAGTCGCTGCTCGAGGGTGTCGACGTAGTCGTGAAGAGTCCCGGCGTGCCGGCGGGGTCGCCGCTCGCTGCGGTCGCGCGCACCTCGGGGATCCCGATCTGGAGCGAGGTCGAGCTGGGCTTCCGCCTGCTCCACGACAACCCGCTGATCGGGGTCACCGGCACGAACGGGAAGACGACGACGACCGAGCTGCTCGGCGCGATCCTCCGCGCCGGCGGCCGCGACGTCGAGACGGCGGGCAACGTCGGCCGCCCGCTCACCGACGTCGCCGAGATCCTCGAGCCGGGAACGTGGGTCGTGTGCGAGCTGTCGAGCTTCCAGCTCGAGGACGTCCACTCCCTCGCCTGCGACATCGCCGTCCTCCTCAACCTCGAGCCCGACCACCTCGACCGGCACGGCACGTTCGATGCGTACCGGGACGCGAAGCTGCGGATCTTCGAGCGGGCCGGCACGAGGATCGTCCCGCGTGGGCTCGGGCTTGAGGGGATCGAGTTCTCCGCCGACGACCCGCTGCCGGCGGACCCGCTGATCCCCGGCGCGCACAACCGCGAGAACGCGGCCGCCGCCACCGCGGCGGCCCGCGCGGCAGGCGTCGCCGACGAGGCGATCGCGACCGCCCTCCGCACCTTCCCCGGGGTCCCGCACCGGCTCGAGCTCGTCCGCGAGCTGAACGGCGTGCGCTACGTCAACGACTCGAAGGCGACGAACACCGCCGCCGCGCGGCGCGGAGTCGCGGCGTACGAGGCGCCGCTCCGCCTGATCCTCGGCGGCTCGCTCAAGGGCGAGGATTTCGGCCCGTTCGCGCACGAGCTGCCGGCCACCGTCCGTTCCGTCTACCTGATCGGCGAGGCGGCCGACGAGCTCGCCTCCGCGCTCGACGCCGCCGGGCGGAAGTACGTCCGCGCCGGCACGCTCGCGCACGCGGTCGCGCTCGCCGCCGCGGACGCCGAGCCGGGCGACGTCGTCCTCCTCTCGCCGGCGTGCGCAAGCTACGACCAGTTCGCGAACTTCGAAGAGCGCGGCGAGGCGTTCCGCGCGCTCGTCGGGGAGCTGTGGTGAGCGCGCGCACGCGACACTCGTCGCTCGAGTGGAACCTGCTCGTGCTCGTCACCGTCTCGCTCGTGCTGTTCGGGCTCGTCATGGTCTACAGCGCGACGTCCGCGTCGGCGGCGCTCGGAAACGGCAACCCCACCGGCTACCTCGAGCGGCAGGGCATCTACGCCGCCGTCGGCATCGTCCTGCTCGTCGTCGCCGCGCGGAGCGACTTCCGCAAGCTGCGCGCGCTTGCCCCGATGCTCGTCGTCTCCGCGCTCGTGCTCTGCGTCGCCGTGCTCGTGATCGGCGAGCGGATCAACGGCGCGCGCCGGTGGATCGGAGTCGGCCCCGCCGCGTTCCAGCCGTCCGAGCTCGCGAAGCTCGCGCTCGTCGTCTGGACCGCCGCCTATCTCGCGCGCCGGCCGCCGCCGCAGACGCTGAAGGAGCTGTTCCGGCCGATCGGCGTGCTCGTCGGCGTGTTCTGCCTGCTCGTGCTCGTCGAGCCGGACCTCGGCACGGCGATCACGATCGTCGTCATGGTCGGCGCGATGCTGCTCGTCGCCGGCACGCGACTGCCGACGCTCGCGGCCGCGTCGGGAATCGTCCTCGGGCTCGGCGCGCTCGCCGCCTGGTCGTCGCCGTACCGCCGCGCGCGGCTCCTCACCTTCCTCGATCCGTGGAAGGATCCCCTCGGCGCCGGCCTTCAGAACGTCCAGGCGCAGATCAGCCTCGGCTCGGGCGGGATCTTCGGGCGCGGCCTCGGCCAGGGCGTCGAGAAGATCCACTTTCTCCCCGAGGCGCACACGGACATGATCTTCGCGGTGATCGGCGAGGAGCTCGGGCTCGTCGGCGTGGCGGTGCTCGTCCTCGGCTACTGCGCCTTCGCGTACGCGGGGCTGCGGACGGCGATCGGCTGCAGGGATCCATTCGGCAAGCGGCTCGCCGCCGGGATCACGGCGATGATCTGCTGCCAGGCGGCGATCAACGTGGCGGCCGTGGTCGGGCTGGCGCCGCTGACCGGAATCCCCCTTCCGTTCGTCTCCTACGGCGGGTCGAGCCTCGTGGTGGCGCTCCTCTCCGTCGGGATCCTCCTTAACATCGCCCGTGGTCATGGAAGAGCACAGACAGCTGCGGTGCCTGATCGCGGCCGGGGGGACGGTCGGCCACGTCGCGCCGGCGCTCGCGGTGGCGGAGGCGCTGCGCGAGCGCGGGGTGGCGGTGACGTTCGCCGGGTCGCCGGATCGCGTCGAGGCGCGGCTCGTCCCTGAGCGGGGCTATCCGTTCGACGCGTTCCCGGTCGCGGGCCTGCCGCGGCGGGCGGGGCCGGAGCTCGTGCGTGCGCTCGGGCTCGCCGTGACGGCGCCCGCCGCGTGCGGCCGGATCCTCGCGCACCGGCGGCCGGACGTCGTGCTCGGCGCCGGCGGGTACGTCGCGGGGCCGATGGTGCTCGCCGCGTGGCTGCGGCGGATCCCCGCGGCGCTGACCGAGGCGGACGCTCACCTCGGGCTCGCGAACCGTCTGGCCGCGCCGTTCGCGCGCCGCGTCATGCTCGCGTATCCCGTACAGGGGCGGAACGGCCCGAAGTACCGGGTTGTCGGGCGGCCGATTCCGACGACGTCGGTTGCCGTCCCACGCGAGCGGGCGCGGCGCCGGTTCGAGCTCCCGGCCGAAGGCGCGGTCGTGCTCGTCGCGGGCGGAAGCCTCGGCGCGCGGACGCTGAACGAGACGGCGCTCGAGGCGTGGGCCGCAGCGGGTCCGGCCGTCCTCCACGTGTGCGGCGAGCGCGACTACGACGAGCTGCGCGGGCGCGTGACCCGGGACGACTACCGCCTCGTCCCCTTCGTCGACGACTACGGGGCGGCGCTCGGCGCGGCCGACCTCGCCGTCTCGCGCGCCGGGGGCTCGGTCTGGGAGATCGCTGCGGCCGGGCTTCCGGCCGTGCTCGTCCCCTATCCCGACGCGACCGCGGACCACCAGACGAAGAACGCCGCGTACTTCGCCCGCGCCGGCGGCGCCGTGGTCGTCCCCGACGACGAGGCGCGCGAGCGCGTGCCCGCCCTCGTCGCGGAGCTGCTCGCCGACCCGGCCGGGCTCGAGCAGCGCGCCGCGGCGATGCGGGCTGCGGCGAAGCCGCACGCGGCCGACGAGATCGCAGATGAGCTCATCTCCATCGCAACCACTCGCCGGTAGGCGCTTCTGGCTCGCCGGGATCGGCGGCGCCGGCATGAGCGCGTACGCGCTCCTCGCGCACGCGTGGGGAGCGGAGGTGTCCGGCTGGGACCGCGTGGAGACGCCGTACCTCCTGCATCTCGAGGGGATCGACGTGACGATCGCCGCGGAGCCGCCGGAGCCGCCGGCCGGCGCGGAGGCCTTCGTCTCGACCGCGTACGCGGGACGCGTCGCCGGGCGGCCGCGGTCGGAGCTGCTCGCGGAGCTCGTCTCGCTGCGCCGCTCGATCGTCGTCGCGGGAGCCCACGGGAAGACGACGACGTGCGCGATGATCGCGTTCTGCCTCGACCGGCTCGGCCTCGATCCGGCGTTCCTGATCGGCGGCGAGATCCCGCAGCTCGGCGGCAACGCGCGCGCCGGCGTCGGCTGGCTCGTGGTCGAGGGAGACGAGTCCGATAGGTCGGTCACCGCGCTGCGTCCCGAGATCGCGGTGCTGTTGAACGTCGACCTCGACCATCACACGACGTTCGCCTCGCGCGAGGAAGTTGCGTCGCTGTTCGAGGACTGGCTCGCGCGGGTGCCGCACGTCGTGCGGGCGGAGGAGCTCGCTCCCGTCGCGTTCGAGCTCGGCGTGCCCGGAGAGCACAACCGGCGCAACGCCGCCGCCGCGATCGCGGCGCTCGAGCTCGCCGGCGTCGCCCGCGCGGACGCGGAGCGCGCGATCGTCGAGTTCGGCGGCGCGGTGCGGAGGCTCGAGCCCGCCGGCGCAGTGGGCGGTGTCCGGGTGCTCGACAGCTACGCGCATCATCCCGCCGAGCTGGCGGCCGATCTCGACGCGGTGCGCGCGGACGCCGGTGGGCGTCTGCTCGCCCTGTTCCAGCCGCATCTCTACTCGCGCACACTCCATCTCGCGCACGAGTTCGCCGTCGCACTCTCGGCCGCGGACGCGGTGTGCGTGACCGATGTCTACCCGGCGCGCGAGGAGCCGATCCCCGGCGTGACCGGGCGGCTGATCGTCGACCAGCTGGCGCAGGTGCGGCCGGGGATGCGCATCGGCTGGGGGCCGAGCGTCGAGGAGGGCGTGGGCATCGTCGTCAGCTGGGCCCGGCCGGGCGACACCGTCCTGACCCTCGGCGCCGGCGACGTCGACCGCGCGCCGGCGCTCCTGCTGGAGGCGCTCGCGTGAGGATCGAGCAAGGCGTCGAGCTCTCCCGCTTCACGACGATCGGGACCGGCGGGCCCGCGGCCGCGCTCGCGCGGCCGGAGTCGGTGGCCGAGGTCGAGGAGCTGCTGCGCTGGGCGGCCGAGCGGGAGCTGCCGGTGGCGGTCGTCGGGCTCGGCTCGAACCTCCTCGTCGCGGACGAGGGCGTGGAGGCGCTCGTCCTCCGTCTCGCGGGTGAGCTCGCGGCGCTCGCGGTCGACGGCGACGTGCTGCACGCCGGCGGCGGCGCGGCGAACGCGGTCTGTCTCCATCGGGCGCGCGCCGCGGGGCTGGGCGCGTTCGAGTTCGCGTGCGCGATCCCGGGCACGATCGGCGGCGGCGTGTGGATGAACGCGGGCGCCTACGGCGGCGAATTCTCGCAGGTGCTCGAGCGCGCGCTCGTCGCGACGGCGGACGGGACGGGCTGGCTGACGCCGGCGGAGCTCGGTCTCTCGTACCGCCACTCGGAGCTGCGGCACGGGCAGGTGGTCGTGCTGGCGGAGCTGCGTCTGCGCCCCCGTCCGCCCCAGGAGATTCGCGCCGAGGTTCGGGAGCTGAACGCGCTGCGGAAGGCGGCGCAGCCCACGAACCGGCGCACCTTCGGCAGCGTCTTCAAGAATCCGGAGCACGAGCTCGGCGCGGGACGGATGCTCGAGGCCTGCGGGTTGAAAGGGCACCGGATCGGCGGCGCGCAGATCTCGCCGATGCACGCGAACTTCATCGAGAACGCCGACGGTGCGTGTAGCGCGGACGCGATCGCGCTGATGGTGGAGGCGCGCCGCCGCGCCGCCGAGCGATTCGGGGTGGAGCTGCAGCACGAGGTCGAGTTCCTCGGCGAGCTCGAGCTCCCGCCCGCCGGGTCCTGACGCCGGAGAGTCTCCGGGAAGTTGCGATCTGCGTGGCACAGGTTCCCGGCTAGCGTGAATGCAGGGGCCCTCGCCGCCCCCTAGGGGCGGTGGAGGCGCGGCGGCTCGCGGCGAGCGGGCGGGGGTAGGAGCGCTCCCGCCCACGGCGAACGTTGGGCCGTGGCCGCCAAGCGACGACCGGGGGCGCCGCGCGCCCGCGCGGCCGCCGTTCCGCTTCCGCAGGGGAAGCAGCGTGCGGAGGCGGCGAGCCGGTCGCGGCTCGTGCCGTCCCGGCGGTCGCTCGCGATCGGCCTCGCAATCGTCGCCGCCGCCGGCGCCGCGTACGCCGTCGCCCGGGAGAGCTCGCTCTTCGCCGTCCGCACGATCGACGTCGCCGGGGCACCGCCACTGCTCCAAGCGCAGGTGCGAACGGCGCTCGCGCCCGTGCTCGGTACGAGCCTGCTGGCGCTCGACGGCTCGGCCGTCGTCCGCCGCGTCGAGGCGCTCCCGGCGGTGCTCTCGGCCGGCTACGACCGCTCGTTCCCGCACGGCCTTCGCATCGTCGTCGTCCCGGAGAAGCCGATCGCCGTCCTCCGTCGCGGCCCGGACAGCTGGCTCGTCTCGGCCCGGGGGCGCATCGTCTCGACCCTCCCGCGCGGGGGCGATCCGGCGCTCCCGCGGATCTGGGTGCCGACGGCGACGCAGGTGACCGTGGGCGGCTTCCTCGATTCGACGCACGGCGGCACGGCCGCCCGCTCGCTCGCGCTCGTCGCGACGCGTTTCCCGGCCCGGATCGCGATCGCCTCGTTCGCGAACCGCGAGCTCAGCTTCCGGTTCCGCTCGGGGCTCGAGCTGAGGCTCGGCGACCCCACCGACGTCCGCCTGAAGCTCGCCATCGCGCGGCGGGCGCTCTACGAGCTGCCGCCCGGTGCGACGTATCTGGACGTGAGCGTGCCCCGGCGACCGGTCGCCGGGGCCGACCCTCAAGTCTCAACTAGAGGGTGATGGTTTGAAGGCTCGATCTCTGATTGACAGCGAGATGTGGCACACGTACCCTGGCGGCCGAAACGACTCGATGCCGCCCTATCCTCTACTGAAGGTTCAGGTGTAGGCCCATGAGCATGCGCGACCAGTCGGGCAACTACCTTGCGGTGATCAAGGTCGTCGGCGTCGGCGGCGGCGGCACGAACGCGGTCAACCGGATGGTCGACGCCGGCCTCTCCGGCGTCGAGTTCATCGCGGTGAACACGGACGCCCAGGCGCTGATGATGTGCGACGCCGACGTGAAGATCCACATCGGCTCGAAGGCGACGCGTGGCCTCGGCGCAGGCGCGGATCCGGCGGTCGGCCAGGCCGCCGCCCAGGAGAGCCGCGACGAGCTGAAGGAGGCCCTGAAGGGGGCCGACATGATCTTCGTCACCGCCGGCGAGGGCGGCGGCACCGGCACCGGCGGGGCGCCGATCGTCGCGGAGCTCGGACGCGAGCTCGGGGCGCTCACCGTCGGCGTCGTCACGCGGCCGTTCGGCTTCGAGGGGCGCAAGCGCTCGCAGCAGGCGGAGCTCGGGATCGAGAACCTCCGCGACCGGGTGGACACGCTGATCGTGATCGAGAACGACCGCCTGCTCCAGGTGGTCGAGAAGCGCACCTCGATCGTCGAGGCGTTCCGGATGGCGGACGACATCCTCCGCCAGGGCGTCCAGGGCATCACCGACCTGATCACGGTGCCCGGCCTCGTCAACCTCGACTTCGCCGACGTGCGCACGATCATGCGCGACGCCGGCTCGGCGCTGATGGGGATCGGGATCGCGTCGGGGGAGGGGCGCGCCGCCGAGGCGGCGCGGTCGGCGGTCTCCTCGCCGCTGCTCGAGGCGTCGATCGAGGGCGCCACCGGGATCCTCCTCAACATCACCGGCGGCCCCCAGATCGGGCTGTTCGAGGTGAACGAGGCGGCCGAGGTGGTCACGAGCGCGGCCGACCAGAACGCGAACGTCATCTTCGGCGCCGTCATCGACGACGCGCTCGGAGACGAGGTTCGGGTCACCGTGATCGCCACCGGCTTCGGGGCGCAGCGCCGCCGCCGCAGGCGGGAGCCGGGGACCGAGGCGCCGATCCCGGCGACGCCGGTCGCGGGGCCGAGCTTCGAGCTCTCGGACGAGGCGCTCGACGTGCCCTCGTTCCTGCGAGATACGTAGGGCCGATCCGCGTCGGCACTGATCCGTGGCTCCCCGGGGAGCCACTAGGATCGCCGGTGCAATGGCGCAGACGCTGCAGCGCACGCCGCTCCACGACCGGCACGTCGCCCTCGGCGCACGGATGGTTCCGTTCGCGGGGTGGGAGATGCCCGTCCAGTACGAGGGCGTGATCCAGGAGCACCGGGCCGTCCGCACGGACGCCGGCGTGTTCGACGTCTCGCACATGGGCGAGCTCGAGGTCGAGGGGCCGCGTGCGCACGAGCTGCTGCAGGGGCTCCTCTCCAACGACCTCGACCGGATCGAGCCGGGCCAGGCGCAGTACACGCTGCTGACGAACGAGCGCGGCGGCATCGTCGACGACCTGATCGCCTACCGGCTCGGCGAGTTCCGCTACCTGCTCGTCGTCAACGCGTCGAACCGCGAGACGGACTTCGACTGGCTCAAGGAGCGTGAGATCTCCGGCTCCGACGTCCGCGACCTCTCGGGCGAGTGCGCCCTCCTCGCCGTGCAGGGTCCGAACGCGATTGCGAAGCTCGGTCTGCCGGCGGCGGCGCCGTTCACGTTCGCCGACGCGGAGATCGACGGCGTCGAGACGATGGTCAACCGGACGGGCTACACCGGCGAGGACGGCTGCGAGCTCATGTGCGATGCCAGCGACGCCGTCGCGCTCTGGGACGCCGTGATCGCGCGCGGAGTCGTTCCGTGCGGGCTCGGCGCGCGCGACACGCTCCGGCTCGAGATGTGCTACCCGCTGCACGGAAACGACATCACGCCCGACACGGACACGATCTCGGCGGGCCTCGGCTGGGCCTGCGCGCTCGCGAAGGACTTTACCGGCGTCGCCGAGCTCCGACGCGTGAAGGAGCACGGGCCGGAGCGACGGCTCGTGCCGTTCGTCATGGAGGATCGCGCGGTCCCGCGGCAGCACATGCCGATCGAGGGCGGCGGCGAGGTCACCTCCGGATCGCACTCGCCGATGCTCGACGTCGGCATCGGGATGGGCTACGTCCCCTCGGCGCTCGCCCCGGCGGGGACCGAGCTGACGATCGACGTGCGCGGCAAGGCTCGGGCGGCGCGAATCGTGAAGAAGCCGATCTACCACAGGGAGGGTTGAGTGGCCGCAGCGGAGACGTACCCGGAGGATCTGAAGTACCACGCTGAGCACGACTGGGCGCGCATCGAGGACGGCGAGGCTGTTCTCGGCGTCACGTGGTTCGCCGTCGACTCGCTCGGCGAGCTCGTGCACTTCGAGCCGCCCGCGGTGGGCGCGACCGTCTCGAAGGACGCCTCGTACGGAGAGGTCGAGTCCGTGAAGGCCGTCTCCGACCTGATCGCGCCGCTCTCGGGCGAGGTGCTCGAGGTGAACCAGCAGGTCGTGGACGCGCCGGAGACGGTGAACGAGGATCCGTACGGCGCCGGCTGGCTGATCCGCATCAGGCTCTCCGACCCGTCCGAGACCGCGGGGCTGCTCGACGTCGCGGCCTACAAGCAGGTGCTGGCCGAGCAGTGACGCACCCGTACCTCGCGCTCACGGAGGCCGACAAGGCGGAGATGCTCCGCACCATCGGCGTCTCGTCGGTGGAGGAGCTGTTCCGCGACATCCCGGGCGGCGTGCGGCTCGGACGCGAGCTCGCTCTCGAGCCGGCGCTCTCCGAGCAGGAGCTGTCCGCGCACCTCGGCGAGCTGGCGGCGCGCAACGTCGACACGACCCGTGAGCTGTCGTTCCTCGGGGCAGGCGTCTACGACCACTACGTCCCGGCCGTCGTCGACGCCGTGCTCCAGCGCGGCGAGTTCCTCACGGCGTACACGCCGTACCAGCCCGAGATGAGCCAGGGCGTGCTCCAGGCGATCTTCGAGTACCAGACCGCGATCTGCGAGCTCACCGGGATGGACGTCTCGAACGCTTCCGGCTACGACGGCGAGACCGTGACCGCGGACGCGTGCTACATCGCACGGCACGCGACCGGCCGCACGACCGTCGCCGTCACCGAGGCGACGAACCCCCAGGTGCGCCAGGTCGTGAAGACGTACGCACCGGGGTTCGGGCTCGACGTCGTCGAGGTGCCGCACCGAAACGGCACGACCGACCCGGACGAGCTCCGGCAGGCCTCCGAGGGCGCCGCCGCCGTCATCTTCCAACAGCCGAACTTCTTCGGCTGCCTCGAGCCGGCGCCGGAGCTCGCCGCCGCCGCGAACGAGGCGGAGGCACTCTCGATCGCGCATGTCGACCCGCTGTCGCTCGGCGTGCTCGAGGCGCCCGGCCGCTACGGCTGCGCGATCGCGCTCGGCGAGGGGCAGGCGGCGGGGAACTTCCCCTCGTACGGCGGTCCGCACTACGGATTCCTCGCGTCACACCAGGAGTACATCCGGCGGATGCCGGGACGGATCGTCGGCGAGACGTTAGACACCGCGGGCGAGCGCGGCTATGTCCTCACCCTGCAGACGCGCGAGCAGCACATCCGCCGCGAGAAGGCCACCTCCAACATCACGACGAACCAGACGCTGCTCGCCCTGGGCGGCCTCGTGTATCTCACGTGGCTCGGCCCGCAGGGGCTGCGCGACGTGGGGGAGACCTGCCTGTCGCTCGCCGCGTACGCGAAGCAGCGGCTCCAGGAACGGGCCGGGCTCGAGCTGCTGTTTCCAGATCGGACAACGTTCAAGGAGTTTGCGGTGCGCGTCGGACGGAACGCACGCGACGTGATCCGCGACGCGCGCGAGCTCGGCGTCCACCCCGGCTACGCGCTCGGGCGCGACTACCCGGGGATGGACGACGTCCTCCTCGTCGCGCTCACCGAGAAGCGGACGCCGGCCGAGATCGACCGCCTCGCCGACGTCCTCGCCGAGGTGACGCGGTGAAGCTGATCTACGAGAAGTCGCAGCCCGGGCGGCGGGCGTCCGTGATCCCGCGACACGACGGGCTCCCCGAGCCGGAGGTGCCCGACGCTCTGCGCCGTGCCGAGCCGCCGCGCCTGCCGGAGGTACCCGAGTTCGAGCTGATCCGGCACTTCACCGAGCTCTCGACGCGCAACTTCGGCGTCGACACGGGCTTCTACCCGCTCGGCTCCTGCACGATGAAGTACAACCCGCGCGTCAACGAGCGCCTCGTCACGCTCCCCGGCTTCGCCAACCTCCACCCGCACCAGGAGGAGGAGGCCGCGCAGGGCGCGCTCGAGCTCGAGTGGCGCCTGCAGGAGATCCTCCGGGAGGTCACCGGTCTCGACGCGGTCTCGCTCCAGCCCGCCGCGGGCTCCCAGGGCGAGCTGACCGGGCTGATGCTCGTCCGCGCGTACTTCGAGGCCAGGGGCGAGTCGGCGCAGCGGCGCAAGGTCGTGATCCCGGACACCGCGCACGGCACGAATCCCGCGTCGGTGACGATGGCCGGCTTCGAGCTCACGCACGTGCAGACCGACCCGCGCGGGAATATCGACGTCGAGGATCTCCGCTCCAAGGTCGACGAGGGCACGGCGGCGCTGATGCTCACGAACCCGTCGACGCTCGGCCTCTTCGACGAGAACATCGAGGAGATCGAGCGCATCTTCCACGGCGCCGGCGCGCTCATGTACTACGACGGTGCGAACCTCAACGCGGTCTGCGGGATCTCGCGGCCGGGCGACATGGGCTTCGACGTCGTGCACATCAACCTGCACAAGACGTTCTCCCAGCCGCACGGCGGCGGCGGTCCCGGCGGCGGCCCGATCGCCGTGCGCGGGATCCTCGAGCCGTTCCTGCCGGTGCCCGCGGTGATCCGCCGCGAGGGCGGCTCCTTCGGGCTCGACTACGACCGGCCGAAGACGATCGGCAAGGTGCGGGGGTTCACCGGGCCGTTCGGCGTCTTCGTCCGCTCGTACGCGTACATGCGGATGTACGGACCGCGCCTGCGCGAGATGTCCGAGGCGGCGGTGCTCAACGCGAACTACGTGCTCGCGCGGCTCAAGGACGCGTACGACCTCCCGTTCGACCGGCTCTGCATGCACGAGTTCGTCCTCTCGGCGCGCGAGCTGAAGCGCGAGCACGGCGCGACGGCGCTCGACGTCGCGAAGCGGCTGATGGACTACGGCTTCCATCCCCCGACGGTGTACTTCCCGCTGATCGTCGCCGAGGCGCTGATGATCGAGCCGACGGAGACGGAGACGAAGGAGATGCTCGACGCCTTCTGCGACGCGATGCTCGCGATCGCGCGCGAGGCGGCGGAGACGCCGGAGCTGCTGAAGGAGGCGCCGCATCACCGGCCGGTGCGCCGGCTGGACGAGGTGCGCGCGGCGAAGAACCCGGTCGTGAAGTACGGGTTCGCCGAGCATCCGCAACCGGACGCCGTCGCGCGATGAGCACGCGGTCGCGCCGGCTGCTCGCCGCCGCGGCTGCACTCGCCGTGGCCGCGATCGTGCTCGCGCAGGAGGCGGCGACGCCGTCGCCGTACCATGACCCGCGCTCGCTCGGCGCGCTCGCACTGATGGCGACGCTGGCCGCGCTCGTGCTGACGGTCGTTCCGCGCATCCGCTCGACAGCCGCAGCGCTCGGCGGCGGCGTCGCCGCCGGTGGCGCGATCGCCATCCTCGTCTCGGGGCTCGTCTGGCAGGCGGGCGTGCCGGATCCGCTCGTCGGCGGCGATTACGCGTTCAACCTCGCCGACGTCGCGGTCGTGCTCGGCGACGCCACGCTGCTCGTCGCGGCCGTCGTCCACGGCTGGGACAACCGGCACGCGCTGCGTCGCCCCGTCTAGCCTTCTCGCGATGGGGGAACGGTGGTGGGAGCGTGGCGTGATCTACCACGCCTACGTGCGTTCGTTCGCCGACTCGAACCGCGACGGGATCGGCGACCTGCCCGGGCTGACGGGCCGCCTCGACCACCTCGAGCGGCTCGGCGTCGACGCGGTGTGGCTCAGCCCGACGTTCCCGTCGCCGAACGCGGACTGGGGCTACGACTGCGCCGACTACCTCGACGTGCATCCCGACCTCGGGACGCTCGCCGACCTCGAGCGGCTGATCGTCGAGGCGGGGCGGCGAGGCATCCGCGTCCTGCTCGATCTCGTCCCGAACCACACGAGCGACGCGCACCCGTGGTTCCGCGACCCGGCGAAACGCGACTGGTACGTCTGGCGCGACCCGGCGCCCGACGGCTCGCCGCCGAACAACTGGAAGGCGGCGTTCGGCGGCCCGGCCTGGACGCTCGACCCGGAGCGCGGGCAGTACTACCTGCACAACTTCCTTCCGCAGCAGCCCGACCTCGACTGGTGGAACGAGGACGTCCGGGCCGCGTTCGACGAGATTCTCCGCTTCTGGCTCGAGCGCGGCGTCGCCGGCTTCCGGATCGACGTCGCGCACGCGCTCGTCTTCGACCGGGAGCTGCGCGACAACCCGCCTGCGCGGCCGACGGAGTCGCCCGCCTGGGCGCGCGTCGGGCAATGGCCGAAGTACAGCATCGGGCTGCCGGAGGCGGTCGAGATCCATCGCCGTTGGCGCCGGATCGCGGCCGAGGTCGAGCCGGAGGGGCTCCTTCTCGGCGAGACCTATGTCCGCGAGCTCGACGAGCTCGTGCCGTACTACGGCAGCGGCGACGGGCTCCAGCTCTGCATGAACTTCGCGTTCCTCCACGCGCCGTTCGCGGCCGAGGAACTCGCCGCCGTCGTCGGGGAGACCGAGCGGCTGCTTCCTGCGGGCGCGTGCCCCGTGTGGCACGGGTCGAGCCACGACGATCCCCGCTTCCCAACGCGGTGGTGCGACGGCGACGAGGACGCGATCCGCTGCGCGCTCGTCGCGCTCCTGTCCCTGCGCGGGACGTGCATCCTCTACCAGGGCGACGAGATCGGGATGGAGGCCGTGCCGGTGCCGCGGGAGCGCGAGCGCGACATGGCCGGCCGCGATCCGTGCCGCACGCCGGTGGTGTGGGACGACGTCGACGGCGCAGGCTTCACCGAGCCCGGCGTCGAGCCGTGGCTTCCGGTCGGGGACCGCTCGCGCAACGTCGCCGCGCAGCGCGACGACCCGGACTCGATCCTCTCGCTCACGCGTGACCTGATCGCGATGCGGCGGCACCGCGGACTGCTCACGGGAGCATACGAGCAGGTCGAGGCACCGGCGGGCGTCTGGGCGTTCCGGCGCGAAGGCGGCGCGCTCGTCGCGCTCAACCTCGGCGGCCGGCCCGCGCGCATCGACGGCGTCGCCGGTGCGATCGTGATCGGCACGCGCCGCGACCGCGACGGCGAGCCGCTCGCGGGGCGCCTCGAGCTCGGGCCGCGCGAGGCGGTCGTCGCGACTCTGTCCTAGGGGACGCGAACGTCGCGGTGCCCGTGCGCGAACCGCAGCTCGCGGCGAGTCAGCGCGGCCTCCTTCACGGGCACGACGATCGACCAGTGCCCGCCGACGGGGCAGCGCTGGATCCGCCACCAGCCGAGTCGCACCGACTTCAGCGATGCGCCGGGGATCCAGATCGTCGTGAACAGGTGGCCACGCCGGCAGCGGACGATCGTGCGGCCTCCGATCCGGTAGCCCCGTCGCCGGGCGACGATCGTACCGACGACGTTGAATGCGACGGCCGACGCGAGGACGATCCGGCGGTTGCGCCGATTCGGCATGCCGTCAGCGTAGCTCGTCGGTTGCGAGGCGGGCTACTTCGCGCGCCCGAGCGCGCCGACGAGGGCGATCAGCACGAGGACGATCAGCAGCATCGCCCACCACGCCACGCTCAGGGTTCCGTTGTGCCATTCCAGGACGTCCCACATGCGCGCGACTCTACAGCGCGGCGCGCGCCGCTGGTCGAGACACGCTCGCGAGCTGGCCGCACGCCGCCTCGATGTCGCGGCCGCGCGTGAGGCGGACCGTCGCGGGGACGCGCGCGCGGTCGAGCTCCGCTTTGAACGCCGCGATCCGCTCGCGCGAGGAGCCGTCGTACATGCCTGTCGGGTTGTAGGGGATGAGGTTCACCTTGAAGTCGTCGCGGCCGAGCACGTCGGCGAGCGCGCGCGCCTGCGCCGGCGCATCGTTCACGCCGGCGAGCATCACGTACTCGACGTAGACGCGCCGGCGGCGAAGCGCGACGTAGCGGCGGCACTCGGCGAGCACGTCGGCGAGCGGATAGCGGTCGTTCACCGGCATCAGCGTCGAGCGGAGCGCGCCGTCCGCCGCGTGGAGCGACAGCGCGAGCCGGATCGGCTCGTCCACCTCGTCGACGAAGCGGCGCAGGCCGGGGAGCCAGCCGACGGTCGAGACGGTCGTTCGCCGGTGCGTGATCCCGAGGTCCGGGAGTCGTCGCGCCGCGCCGACGACCTCGTCGAGGTTGAGCATCGGTTCGCCCATGCCCATGAAGACGGCGTGGTCGACGGGCTCGAGGCGGCGGAAGTGGAGCGCCTGGTCGAGCATCTCCGACGCCGTCAGGTTCCGGCCGAACGCCATCCGGCCGGTCGCGCAGAACGTGCACGTGAGCGGGCAGCCCGATTGGGACGAGAGGCAGAGCGAGCGGCGGCCGTCCCGGTAGCGCATCAGCACCGCCTCGACCGGATGGCCGTCATGCGTGCGGAACAGTGTCTTCGCCGTTCCGTCCCGCGCCTCGCGCTGCATCTCGACGGCGAGCGTCGAGAACGGCACCGCCTCGGCGAGCTCGTCGCGGAGCGCGCGCGGGAGATTCGTCATCGCGTCGTAGCCTGCGGCGCCGCGCGCCGTCCACTCCCACACCTGGCCGGCGCGGTACGCGGGCTCGCCGCGTTCGGCGAGCGTTTCCTCGAGCAGCGTCAGGTCCATGGAGTCAGCGTAGACGCTGGCGGGCGACCTCTCTCGGCGGGACACGTCCTGGTGTCAGACACGGGTTACGGAGGTGTCACGGCCGAAGGGGCGCGAGCGCAGAGGGCATGCGGTCGCGGCAGGACGGTGTGGCGAGACCGTCACGAGGGACATGTCCCGCGGGACGTGTCCCCGGTGTCAGACACCGGGTCAGGGCAGCGTCTCGCCGGGCGGGCCCCGCCGCACCCGGTCGAGGACGCCCGCGACGTCGCCGCGGAGGTTCTCGATCCACCACGTCACGCCGGCGGCGGCGTACGCGGCGAGATCCGCCTGCGCCGCGTAGCCGATGAAGCACACGTCGAACTCCGCGCCGGCGCCGGCCGCCCGGAGCGCCGCCACCCGCTCGGCCGTCTCGCCCGGCGAGTAGCGGTTGCGCTCGCCGTCGGACCCGTCCGCGAGCCAGCCCTGCCAGCGCGCCGCGCGCCGCAGGGCGCGCGGGGAGCCCCCGCCGATCCAGAACGGAACCGGCCGGACGGGAACCGGCCCGAGCGCGACGCCGTCGACGACGTAGTGCTCGCCGTGATGCCCCACGCGCTCCCCGCCCAACAGTGCGGCCACGACCCCGAGCCCCTCGTCGAGCATCGCCGCCCGCACCCGCTCGTCCGCGTCCTCGCCGAACGCCTCGTACTCCGCGCGCGGCCCGCCGAGCCCCGCGCCGAAGACGACGCGGCCGCCGCTCGCGAGCGAGAGCGTCGCCAGCTGCTGCGCGACCACCTGCGGCCGGCGCCGCGGCAGCGGCGTCACCGCCGTCCCGAGCAGCAGCCTCGACGTCGCCGCCGCGCACGCGCCGAGCGTCACCCACGGATCCGCGGACGGCGCTCCGGACGACGCCCATGCGAGATGGTCCCAGACGAGCAGCGCCTCCCAGCCCGCCTGCTCGGCGGCGCCCGCGACGCGCACCGTCTCCCGCGGGTCGGCGAACGCGTCGAGCGTGCGGAGCTGGAGCCCGTAGCGCATCGTGCGACAATCCTCGCATGGCCGCGCGCGAGGGTTTCCGCACGACGGGCGAGGGCCTCCGCGACGGGTTCCCGCTCCGGCTCTACGACAAGGCGAAGCGCCTCGGCACCTGGGATCCGTCCGAGATCGACCTCGCGGCCGACCGCGAGCAGTGGCAGCAGCTCTCGCGCGAGCAGCGCGGCGGCCTGACGCAGATCACGTCGCTCTTCCTCGCCGGCGAGGAGGGCGTGACGCTCGACCTGCTGCCGCTCGTGCTCGCGATCGCGCGCGAGGGCCGGCTCGAGGAGGAGCTCTTCCTGACGACGTTCCTCTACGAGGAGGGCAAGCATACGCAGCTCTTCAGCCGCTTCCTCACCGAGGTGGCCGGCTCGCCGCCGGACCTCGAGCGCTGGCACACGCCGTCGTACCGCACGATCTTCTACGAGGAGCTCCCGCGCGCGATGAACGCGTTGCTCGACGACCCGTCTCCTGCGGCACAGGCGCGCGCCGCGGTGACGTACAACATGGTCGTCGAGGGCGTCCTCGCCGAGACCGGCTACCAGGTCTACCACGACGCTCTCGTCGCGCGCGATCTCCTGCCCGGCCTGCGCGACGGGCTCGCGAACGTGAAGCGCGACGAGTCTCGCCACATCGCGTACGGCGTCTACCTGCTCAGCCGGCTCGTCGCCGCCGACCCGTCGCTGTGGGAGCTCGTCGAGGCGCGGATGGAGGAGTTGCTGCCGGTCGCGCTCGCGTTCGTCCAGGAGACGTACGAGCCGTGGGGCGACGTGTCGCCGTTCGGGGTCGAGGTCGGCACCGTGCTCGGCTGGGCGACCGCGCAGTTCCAGAAGCGGTTCGCGCGGATCGAGCGGGCGCGCGGGCGCTCGCTCGCCGAGATCGAAGCCGTCGCAGAGGAGGAAGAGGCTGCGGTAGCGTCCGAGAGGTGATCGACCTCCGCAGCGACACGGTGACGCAGCCGACGGCGGCGATGCGCGAGGCGATCGCGACCGCGGCCGTCGGCGACGAGCAGGAGCGCGAGGACCCGACGGTGCTCGAGCTGGAGCGCCGCGCCGCCGCGTTCCTCGGCCAGGAGGAGGCGGTCTTCGTGCCGACGGCGACGATGGCGAACCAGATCGCGCTCCGGATCCTGACGCGGCCGGGCGACGAGCTGCTCGCCGAGGAGAACTCGCACGTCTTCCTCTACGAGCAGGGCGGGCCGGCCGTCTTCAGCGGCCTCGTCATGCGCGGGCTGCCGGGCCACCACGGGAAGATCGCGCCCGAGCAGATCCGCGCGGCGATGCGCGACTGGTCGAGCGGGCACATGCCGATCACGCGGCTCGTCTCGCTCGAGAACACGCACAACTCGTCGGGCGGGCGCGTCTGGACGCTCGCGGAGATCGACGCGGTTGTCGCGACCGCGCGCGAGCTCGACCTGCGCGTGCACCTGGACGGGGCACGGGTCGTCAATGCGGCGACCGCGCTCGGCGTCCCCGCGGCGGAGATCGGTTGCCGCACCGACACGGTCACGCTCTGCCTCTCGAAGGGTCTCGGCTGCCCGCTCGGCGCGCTCGTCGCCGGCTCCGCCGAGCTGATGGTGGCGGCGCGGCGTGCGAAGCATCTCTTCGGCGGCGCGATGCGTCAGGCGGGGATCGTCGCGGCGGCGGGCGTCTACGCGCTCGACCACAACGTCGAGCGGATCGCCGACGACCACGCGCGCGCGCGCCGGCTCGGCGAGGCGTGGGCCGCGGCCGGGCTCGCGGTCGACCCGGAGCAGGTCGAGACGAACTTCGTCTTCCTCGACGTCGGCCCGCTCGGGCTGACGCCGGCCGACGCGATGCGGACGCTCGCCGACGCGGGCGTCCGCCTCTCCGACACCGTCCACCCGACCATCCTCCGCGCGGTCACGCACCTCGGTATCTCGGACGAGGACGTCGACCGCGCCGCCGAGCTCGTGCCGCTGGCGCTCGGAGCGACCCGTGTCCCAGCCTGAGGCGCTCGCAGCCGAGCTCGAGCTGCTCGTCCGCCGCGAGCAGCGCGAGAAGCGGCTCCCGAGCCTCGCCGCCGCGGTCGTTCGCGACGGCGAGACGGTGTGGGAGACGGCGGTCGGAGCCGCCGACGTCGCAACCGGCTCCGAGGCGACGCCCGATACGCAGTACCGGCTCGGCTCGATCACGAAGACGTTCACCGCGGCGGCGGTGATGCAGCTGCGCGACGCGGGCAAGCTCGACCTCGAGGACACGCTCGACCGGCACATCGAGGGCGCCGCGCACCGGCCGACACTGCGGCGCCTGCTCTCGCACACGTCCGGGCTCCAGCGCGAGACACAGGACGACGCGTGGCTGTCGCGGCGCTTCGCCCCGGCGGAGGAGCTCGTCGAGACGCTCGACCGGGCGGAGCTCGTGCTCCCTCCGGGCGCGCGCTTCCACTACTCGAACCTCGCGTTCGCGCTGCTCGGCGTCGTCGTCGAGCGCGCGTCGGGGGAGCCGTACGCCGACTACGTCGCGCGGCACCTGCTCGAACCGCTCGCGCTCAGCCGCACCGGCTTCGACCCGTCGCCGCCCGCCGCAGCGGGCTACCTCGTCGACGAGTACGTCGAGGGCGCCGCCGTCGAGGCGGGCGTCGAGACCGGCGGCTGGATCGCCGCGGGCCAGCTGTGGGGGACCGTGCGCGACCTCTGCCGCTGGGCCGCGTTCATCGCCGAGCCCGACGAGTCGGTGCTCGCCCGCGCGACCGTCGAGGAGATGCGCACCGTCCAGACGATCGACGACCACGTGCGCTGGACCCGCGGCTACGGGCTCGGGCTCAGCCTCAACCGCGACGGCGAGCGGATCCTCGCCGGGCACGGCGGCGCGATGCCGGGCTTCATCGCCGGCGTGCTCGTCTCGCCGGAGGACGAGGTCGGCGCTGCGGTGCTGACGAACTCGAGCACCGCCGACGTCGAGCGGCTCGTCCTCGACCTCGTCGACCGGACCGTCGCCGCCTGGCCGGTGCCGCCCGCGCCGTGGCGCGTCGAGGAGGCGCCGCCCGCCGACGTCGCGGCGCTGCTCGGCGTCTGGTGGGTCGAGGGCACACAGATCGTCTTCCGCGTCCGCGAGGGCAGGCTCGAGGGGCGCTTCACCGGCACTCCGGGCTGGAAGCCCTCGTCCGTGTTCGAGCGCGAGAGCGACGGCGCCTGGCGCACCGTCTCCGGCCCGGAGCAGGGCGAGCGCCTGCGGATCGAGCGCGACGGCGCGGGAGAGATCGTCCGTCTCGTCTGGGCCGGCTATCCGGTCACGCGCGAGCCGCGCAGCCTCGCGTAACGGCTACTCGTACTGGAGCGCCTCGAGCACGTTGAGCTTCGCGGCGCGGCGCGCCGGGAAGATCGCGGCGACGAGGCCGAGGATGATCGCGACGACGACGAAGACGCCGAGCGTCACCCACGGGATCGTGAATGCGGGGTACGAGATCGCCTTGCCGACCATCAGCGCGAGCACGACCCCGACGGGGATCCCGAGCGCGGCGCCGAGCAGGGCGGTGACGATGCTCTCGTGCCGGATCATGTTCCCCGCCTGCCGGCGCGTCATCCCGATCGCGCGCAGCATCCCCAGCTCGCGCGTCCGCTCGAACACCGTCAGCACGAGCGTGTTGATGATCCCGAACAGGCTGATGATGATCGAGAGCGAGAGGAGGACGTAGAGGAGGCTCAGCAGGAGGTTGATCCCCCGCTCCTGGTTCTTCACGAACGCGGCCTTCGTCTGGACCTTCGCGTCGGGGAACTTCGCGAGCGCGGCGTTCAGGCGTGCCGTGTTCGCCGGCGTGACGCCGCCCTTGATGTTCACGAAGGTGAAGACGTTCTGCGGGTTCACGAACTCGCGGTCGAACCGTGCCGCCGAGATGGTGATGTCGCCGTAGGGCGAGCCGCCCTTCGGCGGCGCGTAGATGCCGCGCAGGACGAGGTCCATCGTCTGTCCGGTCGGCAGGAGGACGCCGATGATCGAGCCGACGCGGAGGTGCTGAGCCTTCGCGTAGGCCTTCGAGACGAAGGCGCCGTTGTCGCCGAGCTGCGACGGCGTCTGCTCGCTCCCGTCCTGCCAGTTCACCCTGATCACCTTCGAGATGTCGGGCGCGACCCCGGTGATGGTGACGCGGCTGCCGAAGGCGCGGCCCTCGCCGGCGCGCACGCCGGAGACGACGAGCACGCCGGGGACCGTCTTCAGCCTGTTCGCCGGCGCGATCGCGAGCGGCGTGAACCCGTCCTGCGACGTGAGCGCGTAGTCGGCGTGGAAGACCGCGTTGACCGAGGTCTCGAAACGCGACTTGAGACCGGCGGCGAGCACGGCGACGAGCGTCACGAGGGCGAGCCCGATCATCATCGCGGAGGCGGCGATCGCCGTCCGGGACGGGTTGCGCACAGTGTTGCCGCGCGCGAGCTTCCCGGCCGCGCCGCCGAACCGGTACGCGGGCCAGCCGAGCACGCGCCCGAGCGGCGGCACGAGCCGCGGCGCGAGCATGGCGATGCCGACGAAGAGCCCGATCGTGCCGATGCCGAGCGAGAGCAGCCGCTCCTTCGTCGGGATCCCGCCGACGAACAGCCCGACGAGCATGAGCGCGAGGGAGCCCGCGATGGTGAGCAGCGCCGCGTGCGTGCTGAAGCGCGCGAGCCGCGTCTTCGGCAGCACCGCCCCCTCGCGCACCGCGGCGATCGGCGGCACGCGGGTCGCGCGGAACGCGGGCCACGCGGCAGCGATCACCGTGACGACGACGCCGACGACGAGCGAGACGACGATCGTGCGCGTCGCGAACACCGTTCCGGTCTGCGGCAGGTCGATGCCGAGCGACTGGAACAGGGCGTTGAGCCCCTTGGCGAGGCCGAGGCCGAGGAAGAGCCCGGTGACGCCGGCGAGGAGCCCGATCACCGCCGCCTCGAGGATCACCGACCAGTACACCTGCCGCCGGCTCGCGCCGAGCGTCCGCAGCGTCGCGAGCTCGCGCGTGCGCTGCGCGATCGTGATCGACAGCGTGTTGACGATCACGAAGATGCCGACGAACAGGGCGACGAATCCGAACGCGAGCAGGAAGTACTCGAGGATGCTCAGGAAGGCGCTCGTGTCCTTGGACGCCTGCTTCGCCTGCTGCTGGCCCGTCTTCACCTGCGCCGTCGGCGGGAGGATCGGCTGGATCTGCCTGACGAGCTCCTGTGGCGAGACACCCGGCTTCGAGGCGACGCCGATCGAGTCGAGCTTGCCCTGCTTGTGGAAGAGGCGCTGCGCAGTCGGCAGGTCGAAGATCGAGAGCGTCGCGCCGAGCGAGCTGAGGCTGCCGAACTTGACGAGGCCGACGATGTGGAAGGTCTCGACCGGCCCGCGGGCGATCACGCCGATCGTGTCGCCGACCTTGTAGTGGTGCGCGTCCGCCGTCGCCTTGTCGATCGCGATCTCGCGTGGCGCGCTCGGCCAGCGGCCGCTCGTGAGCACGAGCGGGTTGAAGCGCTGATCGCCCGCGGGGTTGACGCTGAACGCGAGCCCCGGTCCTCCCATCCCGGCGGAGAGCACCTTGCCGTTCCGGCCGACGAGGTGCGACTGGTCGTCGATCCCGCCCTCGGCCTCCTGCACGCCGGGAAGCGCCTTCACCTGCGTGAGCAGCGACTCCGGGAACGAGGGGACGATGTCGTTGCCGTTGTTCCGGTTGGCGCCGAGCGCGCTCTTGCCGCTGATCACCGCGTCCGTGTTCTTGTAGACCTCGGTGAAGACGGTGTTGAACGCGGCCTTGATCGTGTCCGTGAGGACGAACGTGCCGCTGACCATGGCGACGCCGAGCACGACCGCGAGCGCCGTGAGCGCCGCGCGGAGCTTGCGCCCCATCAGCCCCTTCAGCGCGACGCGGATCACGAGCTGAGGCCGGCCATGACGTCGAGCACGTGCGCCGGCGTCGTCTCCGTGAGCTCCTGCACGATCTGGCCGTCGGCGAGGAAGAGGATGCGGTCGGCGATCGACGCCGCGCGCGGCTCGTGCGTGACCATCACGATCGTCTGCCCGTACGCGTCGGCGGAGTCGCGGAGCAGGTCGAGGATCTCGCCGCCGGTCTTCGAGTCGAGGTTGCCGGTCGGCTCGTCCGCGAAGAGGATCGTCGGCCTCGTGACGAGCGCGCGCGCGATCGCGACGCGCTGCTGCTGGCCGCCGGAGAGCTCGGACGGCCTGTGCGAGCGCCGGTCGTCGAGCCCCGTCTTCTTCAGCAGCTCGTCGAGCCACGCCTCGTCCGGCTTCTCGCCGGCGATCGAGAGCGGCAGGACGACGTTCTCCTCGGCGGTCAGCATCGGCAGCAGGTTGAAGAACTGGAAGACGAAGCCGATGTGCTTGCGGCGCAGCCGCGTCAGCTTCGCGTCGACGAGTCCGGTGATCTCCGTGCCCGCGATCGAGACGGTGCCGGCGGTCGGCCGGTCGAGCCCCGCGAGCAGGTGCATCAGCGTCGACTTGCCCGAGCCCGACGGGCCCATGACGGCGACGAGCGCGCCGCTCTGGACGTCGAGCGAGATGCCGCGCAGCGCCTCGACGGCAGTCGCTCCCTCGCCGTACGTTCGCGCGAGGTCGCGCGCGACGACGACCGCTCCGTCCGGCGACGCGGCCGCCGGGGTTCCCTGTTCCTCGACCGTGGTCATGCCTGCAACCTAGACAAAGCGCCGGACCCGCGCCCTCCGGTATCGCCCGGAGGCGTCCCGGAGCGCGTACCCACGCCCACCTAACGGTTACCGGCGGCGAGGAAGCCCGCGACGACGACGGCGTAGCCGGCGAGGAGCATCCAGCCCTCCCGGTGCGTCGTCCGCCCGTCGCGGACGACGGCGCCCGCCAGGGCGACGGCGCCGCCGAGCCCGAGCAGCTCCTCCCAGCGGAACGAGAGCGGCAGCGGGTCGGCGAAGAAGAGCGAGACGAGCATGACGGCGGGTGCGACGAGGAGCGCCACCTGCGCCGCGGAGGAGACGGCGATCTCGCTCGCGAGCCGCATGTCGCCGCTGTGGGCGATCACGACCGCGCCGCCGTGCTCGGCGGCGTTGCCGACGATCGCGAGGATCACCGCGGCGACGAAGAACTCGCTCAGCCCGGCCGAGTGCGAGAACGCGCCGATCGAGTGGACGAGGATCTCGCTCACGAACGCGGTGAACACGGTGCCGATCCCGAGCGCGACGAGCGAGACGGGCAGCGACCACGCCGTCTCCGACGGATACTCGAGCCGCCGCTCGACCTGATGGCGGTGATGCCGCCGCAGGTTGCGCCCGACGACCGCGAGGTAGAGGACGACGAGCGCGATCGCGATCGGGACGGAGACGACGACGGCCGTATGCCGCTCCGGGTCGCCGGTGTAGCCGAGCACTGCGACGGGGAGGACAGCGAGCACCGCGACGCCGACGAGCCCGAGCTGCGCGCCGAGCGAGCGGAGGTCGATGCTCTTCTCCGGCCCGACGATGATCGTGACGCCGAAGACGAGCAGGAGGTTCGAGATCACCGACCCGGCGAGCGACGCGCGGACGACGTCCGGCAGCCCGTTCGCGAGGGCGAACAGCGCGATGATCAGCTCCGGCGCGTTGCCGAAGCTCGCGTTGAGGAAGCCGCCGATGCCGGCGCCCGTGTGCTCCGCCGCGTGCTCGGTCGACTCGCCGATGAGCCACGCGAGCGGCACGAGGGACGCGGCCGAGAGGACGAACAGCGTCGTGCGTCCCGGCGTGGCGAGGTGGTCCAGCGCGATCGTCACGGGCGCGAGGGCGAGCGACGCCCAGAGGATCCTCCGTGCCACGGCGCAACTACCCTACCCGCCGTGCTCGACGCGGTCCTCTTCGACTGGGGCGACACGCTCATGCGCTGGACGTGGGACCCGGCGCTGCTGCCCGCGGGGCACGCGGCGGGCCTGCGCGCGCTCGGTCGCCCACCCTCGCCCGAGCTGACGGCGCTGCTCGTGGAGGCGTACCTGCCGCGGCTCGCCCGCGAGGGGACGCTGGAGGAGATCGACTACCCCGCGCTCGTGCGCGACGCGCTTGCCGAGGCGGGGATCGAGGTCGACGACGACGAGCTGGCGCGCTACCTGGAGGCGGAGCACGCCGCCTGGGAGCCGGCCCGCGCGCTCGCGCCGGCGGCGCACGCGCTCCTCGACGCGTTGCGTGAGCGGGGGCTGCGGCTCGGCCTCGTCTCGAACGCGGTCGACCCGCCGTGCCTCCTGCACCGCGACCTCGAGCGGTACGGCGTCGCCGGGCGGCTCGACGTCGCGGTCTTCTCCTCGGAGGTCGGCTGGCGCAAGCCGCATCCGGCGATCTTCGAGCGGGCGCTCGGGGCGCTCGCCGTCGAGCCGGGCCTCGCGCTCTTCGTCGGCGACAGCCTCGTCAACGACGTCGGCGGCGCGGGAGCGCTCGGAATGCGAACCTGCCAGGCGCTCTGGTTCGCAGCCGACTCCGCCGACCGCGCGCCCGAGCCCGAGTTCCGGGCGGGCGCGGAGATGGACGTCCTCGGGGTCGTCGACGGGCTCGCGTGAGTCGCGACTCCGCCGGCGCAAGCGGAAAACCGGAGAAATGTCAAGTCTTGCGGGGGCGGAAATCCCGGACACACAATGAGGTCGTGAGCGATGCGATCCAGCGGGCCCTGCCGGTCACGCTCCCCCTGCACCCGCAGGACGAGCTCGAGTGCCGGCTCTGCGGGGTCCACTGCGACAAGGTCGTCTACCCGTCGGCCTGCCTCGCGCGATCGTGCCCGTTCGTCTACGCCTACGAGGAGCACGGGCACACGTTCGTCGGGTGCATGCAGAAGGTGTTCGGCGTCGAGATCGACCTCGGCATGCTCCGCGCGGCCGAGGCGCGCCGCGAGGGCTTCGGCGCGGTCCGCGCACTGCGGCAGCCGCTGCCGATGTGCCGCTCGGAGGTCGAGCCGTGCTACCCGCACCGCTCGGGCGAGCTCGGGTGCGTCAATCCCGAGTTCAACGAGCTGCCGGCGGGATCGCCGACATTCCGAGTGATCGCCCGGCTGCGCGATTAGTCTCCTGCACCCGGCGCAGCGCGAGCGCGCCGACGAGCGGGCCGGCCGCGGCGGCGGCGAAGGCGAGCCGCCACGACGTGCCCGCCACGAGCGCGGCGAACGCGGGGGAGACGAGCCCGCCGACGACGGCGAGCGTCGTCTGCTGGAGCCCGATCGCCGCGCCGCTGCGGGCCGCGCCCGCGCGCTCGGCCGCCGCCGTGAACGAGAGGCCGTTCCAGCTGAGGCTGAGCACGCCCGCGACGAGCATCCCCGGGACGAGGATCCAGAGCGGCGCATCGGTGAGCACCGCGGCGACGACCGTCGCGACGGCGAGCGCGAGCCCGACGATGCGCAGCGGCCGCACCCGCGCGCGCAGGCGGTCGGACCAGCGGCCGGCGCCGATCCGCGCCGCGATCCCGATCAGGTTCATCGTCGCGAGCACCGCCGCAGCCGCGTGCGCGGAGACGCCGCGGTGGAGGTGGAGGAAGAGGACGACGAACCCGGTCAGCGCGATCTGCGCCGTCAGGTAGAGCGACGAGCTGCCGGCGAGCAGCCACATGCCGTGGTCGCGCAGCGGCGTCGGCGCCGTCTGCGGCTTCGCCTGGCGCTCGTGCGGCGGCTCGCGCATGAGCACGCCGCCGATCGCCCCGCCGGCGACGAAGCCGGCGCCGAGGACGACGAACGCGAGCTTCGTCCCGCCCGCCGACGCGAGCAGCGGCAGCGTCGCGGCCGCGAGCGCGCCCCCGACCGGGATCGCCGCCTGGCGGATCCCGAGCGCGGTCCCGCGCTCCTCCTCGCCGAACCAGCCCATGACGGCGCGCCCGCTGGCGGCGTTGACGCTGCAGCCGAGCGCGCCCGCGAGCGCGAGCAGCGCGACGAGCGCCCAGTAGCCGCTCGTCCACCCCGCGGCTGCGAGCGCGGCGCCGCCGGTGACGAGCCCGAGCGCGATCACGGCGCGCTCGCCGATCCGGTCGGCGGCGAGCCCCCACGCGAACAGCGTCGGCACCATCCCGAACGACATCGCGCCGAGCACGACGCCGACCTGGCCGAGCGTCAGCGCGTAGTGCGAACGGAGGGCGGGCGCCAGCGCCGGCAGCCCGACGGAGGCGGCGGCGAAGCTCGTCTGCGCCGTCGTGCCCGCGGCGAGGATCACCCAGCGGTAGCGCGTCACCGCGTGCGCTTCTTCTTCGCCGACCGCGTCCAGCGCGCGTGGATCTCCTTCGCCTTGCGGACCTCGCTCGCGTCGGGTCCTCGGTTCTCCGGGCCGGCGGTCTCGAGCACGGCGGGGAGCCCCTGCAGCCGCGGGTTGCCGAGGAAGACGCCGATCTTCTCGCCGAGCAGCCCCTCGCCGATGTTCTCGTGGCGGTCGCGGTTCGACCCGAGCGGCGCCTTCGAGTCGTTGACGTGGAGCGCGCGCAGCCGGTCGAGCCCGACCGACGCGTCGAGCTCGTCGAGGCACGCGTCGAGCGCCGCCGGGTCGGTGACGTCGACGCCGGAGACGTACAGATGGCACGAGTCGAGGCAGACGCCGAGCCGCGGGTGCCGGTCGAGCCGCTCGTAGAGCGTCGCCAGCTCCTCGACGGAGCGGCCGATCGTCCCGCCGGCGCCGGCGGAGTTCTCCATCAGCAGCCACGTCTCGTCCGTCGAGCGCTCGAGCACCGTCTCCATCGCCGGCAGCACGCGCTCGAGCCCGGCCTCGAGACCGGAGCCGAGGTGCGAGCCGACGTGGAAGACGACGTGCGCGCCGATCGCGGACGCGACCTCCATCGTGTTGCACATCGCGGCGACCGACTTCTCGTAGACGGCGTCGTCCGGCGCGGCGAGGTTGCAGAGGTAGAGCGCATGGCAGAGCACCCCGTCGATCCCGGCCTCGGCGCGGCGCTCGCGGAAGCGGTCGAACGTCGCCGGGTCGTGGTTCGTCGGCCGCCACGTGCGCGGGCTCTGCGTGAACACCTGCACCGAGTCGGCGCCGATCGCCTCGGCCCGGTCGATCGCCGTGTGGATGCCGCCGGAGGAGGAGACGTGCGCGCCGATGTACACCTAGTGCCCCTTCGGGTGATGCCGTCTAGCCGACGCTAGCGCAGCCAGGCCTCCAGGCGCGCCGCCTCGTCGGCGAGCTCGCGGCGCGCGGCGCGGGGGAGGGGCGCGAACGGCTCGAGGCGGACGCGCCCGTCCTCGGCCTCCCAGGTGCCGGCGACGAAGCCGTCGACGAGGAAGGTCGACTTGACCCAGCCGCCGTCGATCACGGCGCCGCGGTGCTCGTCGGCGAGCACGCGCGTCCGGTCCTTGTGCGAGAGGACGAGGTTGTCGAAGCGGGGCATGAGGCGCGCCGGCGCCGGCGCGTCGGCGGGCGGGAGCGGGGCGCGCGGGACGTCGAGCAGCTCGCGGCCGCGCTCGTCCCGGAAGCGTCGCAGCGGCTCGAGCGCGTCGAGCGCCGGCGCACAGTCGCGCACGCGCAGGCCGCTCCACTCGGCGACGTCCGCCCGCGTCGCCGGCCCGAAGGCGGCGAGATAGCGGCGGACGAGCTCGACGCGCGCAGCGACAGGCTCGGCCGGCTCGTGCGGGACGACGACGTAGCGCGTCGCCCCCTGCGCCTTCCAGAGCCCCGACTCGGGCGCGTGCGTGAGCCGGCCGCGGATCCGCATCGCGTACCAGAGCGCCTCTCCGGTCGAGAGGTCGACGCCGTGCTCGCGGCGGAGGAACTCCGTCACCTCCGCGCGCGTGCGCGGCTCCGCGCCGAACGCGCGCACCGAGTCGTGCAGCCGGTCGGCGACCTCCTCCAGCTCGGGGCGCAGCCACGGCGGCGCCGCCACCGCTGCGCCGAAGACGCCGTAGTCGGAGCGCGAGACGAGGTGGATCGTCCCGCGCATCAGCACCGCGCGGAGCGCCTGCCGGCGGCGGAGCGCGCGCTGCAGCTCGTCGCGGCGGAACCCGGCCACGCGCGTCCAGAGCCCGACGTACGGCGCCGGCCCCCACTGCGCCTGGAGGCCGGCCACCCGCTCGAGCGCGCGCACGAGAGGCACGCGCCTCCGTTCGAGCAGCAGCTGCCGGGCGAGCGTCGCCCGGTTCAGCTCGCGCTGCGTCAGGACGCGTTCCACTCGATCCGCTTGAACGACACGGACGCGCCCTCGACGACCGCGAACTGCGCGAGCCCGTCGTCCGAGAGGCCGACGGAGCCGGGGTTGACGTAGAGCGCGCCGTCGACGATCCGCGTCCACTGGCGGTGCGTGTGCCCGCCGGCGAGCACGTCGACGCCGGAGCCGCCCCAGTAGCGCTCCGCCTGCGCGTCGGGCGTGTCCGGGAGCAGCACGTCGTGATACGAGCGCGGCGAGCCGTGGAACGCGCGCAGCGTCAGCCCGCCGTCGAGCTCGAGATCGAGGGTCGGCGCGAACGACCGGATCTGCTCGAGGTGCGCCGGCTCGAGCTGCTCGAGCGTCCAGAGCCGCTTCGCCAGCACCTCGTCCGTCAGCTCGTCCGCCGGCTCGACCGACACGTCGAGCAGGAAGTCGTCGGCGTTGCCGAGGATGACGGGCCAGCCGAGCGCGGCGACGCGGTCGAGCGCCTGCCGCGGCTCGTCGCCTCCCTGCACGACGTCGCCGAGGCAGACCGCGCGCGCGACGCCGAGCCGCTCGAGCTCCGCCGCCACCGCGGCGAACGCGCGGTCGTTGCCGTGGATGTCCGAGACGAGCGCGAGCGGCACGGCTCTACGATACGACCACCGTGAGCGTCCGCGTCCGCATGGCCCCGAGCCCGACCGGGCTTCTCCACATCGGCAACGTCCGCACCGCGCTCTTCAACTGGCTCTACGCGCGGCACGAGGGCGGCGAGTTCCGGCTGCGGATCGAGAACACCGACACGAGCCGCGAGGTCGCCGAGGCGGTCGACCACATCCAGGAGTCGCTGCGCTGGCTCGGGCTCGACTGGGACGGCCCGCTCACGTTCCAGCTCGACCGGATGGACGACTGCCGCCGCGTCGCGGAGCAGCTCGTCGCCGAGGGGAAGGCGTACGAGGACGAGGGCGCGATCCGCTTCCGGATGCCGGACGAGGGGACGACGGCGTGGGACGACGTCGTGCGCGGCCGGGTCGAGATCCCGAACGAGACGATCGAGGACCTCGTCATCGTCCGCTCCGACGGGCGGCCGACGTACAACTTCGCGTCGCCGCTGGAGGACGTCTGGGACGGGATCACGCATGTGATCCGCGGCGACGACCACGTCTCGAACACGCCGAAGCAGATCAACATCATCCGCGCCGCCGGCGCCGAGGTGCCGGTGTACGCGCACGTGCCGAGCGTCTTCGGCGAGGACGGGAAGAAGCTGTCGAAACGGCACGGCGCGGTCACCGTCGCCGAGTTCCACAGCGACGGCTATCTCCCCGAGGCGCTGATGAACTTCCTCGCGCTGCTCGGCTGGGCCCCCGACGGTGAGACGACGATCATGAGCCGCGACGAGCTCGTCGAACGGTTCTCGCTCGAGCGCGTCAGCCCGAGCCCGGCGCAGTTCGACTACGCGAAGCTCGACTGGATGAACGGCGTCTACATCCGCGCGCTCGCGCAGGACGAGTTCGCGCACGCGCTCCTGCTCTGGCTCGGCGAGCAGGGCTACGACTGGGACGCGCAGCTCGTGCGCAGGGCGGCGCCGCTCGCGCACGAGAAGATCCAGCGGTTCGACGAGTTCCCCGCCTACGCCGGCTTCCTCTTCCACGAGGTGACGCCGGACCCGGCGGATCTCGACGGAGGCGCACCGGTCGTCGCCGCGGCGCGCGACGCGCTGGCCGGGCTCGAGCCGTTCACGGCGGAGGCGATCGAGGCGGCGCTCCGCGGCGTGCTCGACGAGCTCGGGCTGAAGCCGCGCCAGGGCTTCCAGCCGATCCGCGTCGCCGTCACCGGCTCGCGCGTCTCGCCGGGGCTGTTCGAGAGCATCGAGCTGCTCGGCCGGGAGGCGACGCTGCGCCGCCTCGACGCCGCCTTCGACGCTTCGTAGTTCGATCGGTAGACTGCCGCCCCGTGGCAACGGCGGACAAGAGCCATGGCGTCCTCGTCGTCGACGACGACGAGGCCATCCGCCTCGTCTGCCGCGTCAACCTCGAGCTCGACGGGTTCCGCGTGCTCGAGGCGGCGACCCTCGCCGACGCGCGGCTCGCGCTCGAGACCGAGCCGGTCGACCTCGTGCTCCTCGACCTCAACCTCGGCTCCGAGCGGACCGACGAGCTCGTCGACGAGCTCCGCCGCCGCACGCCGCCGGTCCCGGTCGTGCTCGTCACCGGCTCCTCCGACGCGCCGCGCGCCGACCGGCCCGAGGCCGACGCCGTCCTCACGAAGCCGTTCGAGCCGGAGGAGCTGACCGCCACCGTCCGCCGCCTGACCGCTCTGACGACCGCAGAAAGGTAGGGAGGCCGATGGCCACGATCGCAGTCCGCACGCCGTCCGAGTACGAGTCCGTCCTCCGCCGCTATTACCGCGAGCGCTCCGAGGAGAGCCGTGCGGTCCGCGTCGGCGAGAAGGAGGTGTCGGAGCAGGCGGCGATCGTCGCCCGGTACGCCGACCTCTTCTCGCGGGCGCAGATCGACTCGCTGCGCGAGGCCGAGGAGGAGGCGGAGGGCGACCGGCGCGAGTGGCTGTACCGGCTGCGGAAGACGTGTGAGTCCGGGCTCATCTCGGCGTCGCTCGCGGAGCAGGAGGACGCGCTCGAGAACGCGATCCTCGGGGCGCGCGTCGAGTTCAGGGGCGAGGAGCTGCCGCTGCGCTCGGCGCTGGCGCGGCTCGCCGTCCTCGACGGCTACGCCGACCGGGACGAGCTCGGCGAGCTCGAGCGCGCCGAGTCGGCGCGATTCAATCCCGAGCGGCTGGCGCTGATCGCCGCGTGGGAGGAGCTCGATGCGGAGCTCTCCGGCGAGGCCGATCCGGTCGCGCGGACGGAGGAGGAGAAGGGGATCTCGCTGCGCGACCTCGAGACGGCGCTCGTGGCCGCGGCCGACGCGACGACGGGGGAGTGGGAGCGGCTGCGCCGGGTCTGGTTCGACCGGCTGCTCGGACCTGCGCGCGATCCGCTGCCGACGAACGCGCACGTCCAGTACATGCGCCGGCTGTCGCCGCTCGAGTCGACGTACACGAAGGAGCGCTCCGTCGAGGTCTGCCTCGCGAGCGTGCGCGCGCTCGGCTTCGACATGACCGCGATCCCGAACATCCGGCTCGATCTCGAGGACCGGCCGCAGAAGAACCCGCGCGCGTGCGTGATCGCGTCGGATCCGCCCGAGGTCGTGCACCTGATCACGCGCGCGCAAGGCGGCGTCGCCGACTACCAGGCGTTCATGCACGAGGCGGGTCATGCGCTCCACTACGCCGGCGTCGACCCGCGGCTGCCGTTCATCTTCCGCCGCGTCGCGCGCGACCACGCGCTGACGGAGATCTACTCGTACATCTTCGAGGCGGTCACGCGCGAGCCGGGCTGGCACGCGCTCCACTTCGGCCTCTCCGACGCGCAGGCGGAGGAGAACGCGGAGGCGACGGCGTTCCTCGAGGCGCTGCTCTACCGGCGCTACACGGCGAAGCTCCGCTACGAGCTCGGCTTCTGGGCCGCGTTCGCGGAGGAGGGCGGGACGTCGCCGCGCGACTACGCCGTGCGCCTGACGGAGGCGACCGGCCTCCGCTACGACGAGCGCGGCTACCTCTCCGACATGGACCCGGGGTTCTACTCGGCCGACTACCTCCGCGCCTGGATCCGCGCGGCGCAGCTGCGGGCGCACCTGATCCGCGAGATCGGCGCCGACTGGTGGCGGAGCGAGGAGACGGGCGAGATCCTCCGGGCGCTGTTCGAGGAGGGCACGAAGCCGACGAGCGAGGAGATCGCCGGCCGGCTCGGGTTCGACCCGCTCGACACCGGCCCGCTCGTCGCGGACCTGTCCGCCGCCGCCTGACCAGGCCGATCCGAGCCGTTAGCCGCCCGTGAGCGGCGCCTGAGGGCGTGATTGGCGACCCGACCGACCGTCGGGTCATGACCACCACCGCACATAGCCAACTCGGCGCCCCGCGCCTCCCCGTCCTCGTCCTCTCGATCGCGCTCCTCGCCCTCGGCGGCGGGATCGCGGCCCGGCCCGGCGCCTCCGCCCCGGCCGGCAAGGCGGCGGACTCCTCCGCCTACGGCTGGCCGGTCAAGCCGTTCGGCCGGCCCCATCCGGTGCGGGGCAGCTTCGGCGACCCGCGCACGATCTTCTCCGGCCCGCCGAACCGGCGCACGCTGATGAGCGGCGCCGGCCGGTTCAGCTTCCACACCGGCGTCGACATCTCGGCGCCCGACGGCACCGCCGTCTATCCGGTCCTCTCGGGCACCGTCTCCTCGACGGATCCCGAGTGGGTCTACGTCGACTGCGGCGGCGGCCGCGCCTTCAAGTACTGGCACGTGAAGCCGTCCGTCTCCCCCGGCCAGCACGTCGAGGCGGACTCGACGGTGCTCGGGCACATCATCAAGGGCACGCATCACGTCCACCTGACCGAGCTCCGGAACGCGCACGAGGTCAACCCGCTCGCGGCCGGGCATCTCACGCCGTACAGCGACACGACCACGCCGGCCGTCGGCTCGATCGAGTTCCGCACCTCGGTGACCGCCGACGAGTTGATGCCGGAGATGCTCAGCGGCCGCGTCGAGATCGTCGCCTCCGCATACGACCTGCCGACGATGCCCGTGACCGGCGCCTGGTACGACATGCCGATGACGCCGGCGCTCGTCGAGTGGCGCGTCGCGCGCGCGACGGACGGCAAGGCCGTCGTCCCGACGCGCATCGCCTACGACGTCCGCGACCATCTGCCCGCGCCGAACGCCTTCTGGACGGTCTACGCGCGCGGCACGCATCAGAACATGACGGTGTTCGGCAAGCACTACTCGTACATGCAGCCGGGCGACTACCGCTTCCGCCTCGCGCCGGGTGGGTTCGACACCCGCGCGCTGCCGAACGGCGTCTACACGATCGTCGTCACCGCGACGGACATCCGCGGGAACCACTCCTCGCTCGAGCAGCGGTTCAGCGTGGGCAACGGCGTGTAGCCCGACGACACAGGTGGTGGTCGGACGCGGAGCCCCGCCGGACGGCGGGGCTCCGCCGTTGCGAAGATGGCGGGGTGGAGCAGGTGCGGATCGACAAGTGGCTCTGGGCGGCGCGGTTCTTCAAGACGCGGAGCGCGGCGACGGAGGCCGTGCTCGGCGGGCACGTCCAGGTCGGCGGCGCGCGCGTGAAGCCGGCGAAGGAGGTCGGCGTCGGCGACACGCTCGAGATCCGGCGCGGGGAGGTCCGCTGGACGGTCGTCGTCACCGGCGTCGCGGAGCGCCGCGGACCGGCGAGCGTCGCGGCGACGCTCTACGAGGAGACGGCCGAGTCGGCGGCGGGGCGCGAGCGGGAGCGGCTGGAGCGGCGAAGCGCCCGCCCGCTCGGCGCCGACCTCGGCGCGCGGCCGACGAAGCAGGCCCGGAGGCGGATCGAGGCGCTGCGTCGCGGCGAGCAGCGGCGTCGCGGGTCGTAGGACGCAGCGGCTACCATCGCAAGCGGATGCTCTTCCACGGCCTCCACGGCGGGCCGGCCGGGATCGCGATCTTCGTCGCGCTCATCGCCGCGCGGATGTTGATGCGCAGCGGCTTCGGCGGGTTCGGAGGCTTCGGACGCAGGCGCGGCGGCTGGAACCGGGATCGCCGTGACCCGCGCGACCCTCCCGACGACGACAAGCCGCCGCTGAACATGTGACCTCCAGGCCGGTGGCCGCGCGTAAAACGCGCGTAAATTCGGGTCGCCGCGTGCGTCATCGCGGCCGCGAAGTGGAAAGACTGCGTCACCGGGCGGCTGAGTCACGACTCTTGGGAGGAGTCCGATGCAAGCTCGCCATCTCGTCGTCGCGACGGTCGCCGCCGGGGCCGCGGCGCTGCTCGTCGCCACCACCGGTTCCGCGCACGTCTCCGCGTCGCTGAACAACCCCGTGAGGATCACCGACAGCACGTGCGACGTCGGCTACAAGCAAGCGAGCCACGTGTACACGAGGGTCGTGTTCGGCATCTACAACCTCGGCACCGTCGCTCACGGGTTCGACATCGGCGGCCCGTACAAGTCCGTGCTGGTCAAGCCCGGGCAGGAGGTGACGCTCGTCACCGACCTCCCGCGCGTCGGCGCCTACAAGTGGGCGTGCGTGTCGAGGCACTCGACGGTGAAGAAGGGAGTCTTCGTCATCCACGAGGCCTAGACGCCGGGACGTGTCCCGCGCGGCGAGTCTGGTGTGAGATGCGAACGTGTCCCGGGGTCAGACCCCGGGACATGTCCGGCGCAGCGCGTTGCGATTCCGAATCTCGACGCGCCGTCCTGATCCGCCGCCGCGACCGACATGTGCGGGCGCGGCACACCCACGCTCGCCGGCAGGAGAAGAAGGGGGCCAACGGGGGAAACATGGTTTCCCCCGTTAAGCGAACGACCCGGCAAAGCCGGGTCGTTATGCGCTAAGGCGCATACGGGATTCGAACCCGTGCCGCCGCCGTGAGAGGGCGGTGTCCTAGGCCACTAGACGAATGCGCCGGGAACGCGGGACAGTGTAGCGAGCCCGGCTCGCCCGGCTAGCGCCGCCCGGCCCGGATCGCGAGGGCGACGACGAGCACCGCCGAGGCGGCGCCGGCCACCGTCCAGACGAGGCCGCGGCCCGCGGGCGCGGCGGCGACCGCGACGACGAGCGCGGCGGCGGTGAGGGCGCCGCCGGCAAGCGCCGCCAGCGCGGCGGCACGGACACCCACGACACCCCGCTCCACGGCGACCCGCAGCCGCTCGTCCAGCGACCACGCCGAGAGCTCGCAGCAGAGCAGCAGCCCGGCGGCGACGAGCGGCGCGCGCTCGTCCACCGACGCGCCGTGCACGATCACCGAGACCGCGTAGGCGCCGCCGAGGCAGACCATCGCCGCCGGCAGGAGCTCCTCGAGGCTGCGCCAGAGCACGAGCGCGAGGAAGATCAGCCCGAGCAGCCCGATCTCGGCGACGAGCGCGCCGAGCCCGTGCGCCCGCCGCACCGCGTCGGCGAGCACGGCGGCGTACACGAGCACGGCGAGCGCGGCGAGCGTCACGCGCGCGCGGGCCTGGCGTAGCGCCTGTATGCGGCCACCTCCTCCAGCGGGACGTTGAGCGGGACGCCGTCGCGCCACTCGACCACCGGCACGCCCGCGCGCTCGTAGCGCGCGCGCAGCGACTCACGCGCGAGCCGCCACAGCCGGTACGAGAGATCCGCGAGGTCGCCCTTGCCCGGGTGCACGAACGGGATGGGGGAGACCTCGACGACGACGAGGTCGAAGCCGCGCGCACGGAGATCGAGAATCGCCGCCGCCGAGCGCGAGTCGAGCAGCGGCGTCAGCGCAAACACGAGTGCCTTCGGCGGCAGCGACCGCGGCGGCAGGAAGTCGACACCCTTGGCTGCGAAGCTGAGGACGACGTCCATCTGGATCAGCGAGTCGACGATCTTGTAGAGCTGCCGCGTCCCCGAGCCCGGCAGCAGCCACGAGAGGTAGCCGCCGAAGCTGACGACGCCGACGCGGTCCTTTCGCTGGAGATAGCGATGCGCGAGGGACGTCGCCGCGCGGACCGCGAGGTCGAGCGTGCTCCGTCCGTCGTGCTCGATCTCCGCGAACGTGTCGAGGAAGAGGACGACGTCGGTGTTCCGCTCGGGATGCTGGTCGTTCACCCAGAGCTCGCCGCGGCGGGCGGTCGCGCGCCAGTTGACCCGGCGGATGCGGTCGCCGGGAGTCCACGGGCGGACGTCCGCGAACTCGATCCCCTCGCCGCGTGCGCGCGAGACCTGGTTGCCGATGTACACCTGCGTCTCGAACGGCGGCAGGAGCGCATGCAGCGTCTCGATGCTCGGGTAGACGCGCAGCGGCGCCGGCGCGCCGAGCCGCGCCTCCCACGCGTGGAACGCGAGCGCGTCGTGTGCGCGCACGAGTGTCGGGCCGACGGAGAACGCGCCCCAGCGCGCGCAGCGGAGCGGGAGCTCGATCGTCTTCGCCTCGCCGGGCGCGAGCCTCACCGCACGCGGATTCGGGCGCGCGGTCTGCAGCTCGCCGGGAAGCAGGACGAGGACGTCGACGCGCGAGGCGCCGGTCGGTGACGACAGCTCGAGCGTCAGCGGCACCTCGTCCTCCTCGAGCGCCCGCTCCCGGTCGAGCGCGAGCCTCGCGTCGAGCCGCGGCTCCCGCCCGGCGGCCGCGCCGATCACGGCGGCGAGCGCGAACGGCGCTGCGAGCGCGACGAGCTCGACGCGGCCCGCCGCCAGCCCCGCGACGAGCGCGAGCGCGGCGAGACCGGCGTAGCCCGCGAGCCGCGGCGACGAGCGGCGCGTCATCGCGCCGCAGCGCGGAGCGCGTCCTCCGCGGGCGGCGTCGGCACCGTCGCGAGCGCGTCGCCGACGACGTCCTCGGCGCGGATCCGCTGGACCCACAGCTCGGGCCGCAGCGTCAGCCGGTGCGCGAGCGCCGGCACCGCGACGGCCTTCACGTCCTCGGGGACGACGAAATCGCGGTCGGCGAGCGCCGCCTTCGCGCGGGAGAGCTTGAGCAGCGCGAGGCTGCCGCGCGGGCTCGCGCCGACGGCGAGCCGCTGCGACGCGCGCGTCGCCGCCACGAGGTCGACGATGTACGCCTCGATCGCCGGCGCGACGTACACCTGCTCGAGCGCGCGCTGCATCGCGACGAGCGTCGGCCCGTCGACGATCGGCTCGAGCGGCACCTCGTCCTCGCCGCGCTCGATCCGCCGGCCGAGCATCTCGATCTCGTGGTCGCGGCTCGGGTAGCCGATCCCCGTCCGCATCAGGAAGCGGTCGAGCTGCGCCTCCGGCAGCGGATACGTCCCCTCGTACTCGATCGGGTTCTGGGTCGCGACCACGAGGAACGGCGCCGCGAGCGGCCGCGTCACGCCCTCGGTCGTCACCTGGCGCTCCTGCATCGCCTCGAGCAGCGCGGCCTGCGTCTTCGGCGGGGCGCGGTTGATCTCGTCGGCGAGCAGGAGGTTGGTGAAGATCGGGCCGGGCAGGAAGGTGAACGCGCCGGCGCGCTGGTCGAAGATCGACGAGCCGGTGACGTCGGACGGCATCAGATCGGGCGTGAACTGAATGCGCGCGAAGCCGAGCGACGTCGCCTGCGCGAACGAGCGCGCGATCAGCGTCTTCGCGAGCCCGGGATAGTCCTCGAGCAGGACGTGGCCGTCGCCGAGCAGCGCGAGCAGGATCAGCTCGAGCGCGTCGCGCTTGCCGACGACCGCGCGCTCGACCTCGTCGAGGATCCGCGCGGACCGCGTTCGCAGCTCGTGGAGGTCCATCAGAGGATCTCCAGCGCGCCGACGATGCGGCGAAGTCGCGCGAGCGGAAGCCCGGGCGCGTACGGGTCCTCGGTCTGCTCGAGGTCCGGGCGGACGATCTCCCAGGCGTCGTCGCCGAGGAGCCGTCGCGCTGCCTCGGGCTGCCGGTCGAGGTCGACGCTGTGGCGCGCGGCGAGCCGGGTCGCGGCGACGTCGCGGAGGAGCGGGCGCAGCCGCGCATCGAGATGACCCGCGTTCGCGCCGCCGAGCACGATGTCCCGCTCGACGAGCACGAGCTCGGGCGGGCGGACGACGCTCGGGCGCTTCCGCTCGAGCGCGTGCTCGAACGCGGAGGGCCGGCGACTGTCCTGGCGGGCGGCGACCGTCCGGACGAGCGACGCGAGCGACAGCGCGGCGAGCCCCAGCACGTACGCGGCGAGGATGCGCTCGGTCGGGACGGGTCGGATCGCGAGCGCGATCGCGAGCGCAAGCGTGACGAACGCGACTCCGGTCGCGAGCCGCCGCCGCTCGCTCGAGCCTCCGCTCATGCAGCGACCGCCTCGGCCGGGCCCCTCAGCTCGTCCCGGACCGTGACGAGCGCGTCGATCGCCTCGTCCCTCATCTGCGGCTCGGGCTCATGCTGGCTGAACTTAGCCCACTCGAACAGGACGGTGAGCCTGCGCACCGCCGCGGTGCTCGTGTCGAGGCTCGTCAGTGCGCGCTCCATGTACTCGAGCGGCGCCTCGGCCGGGTGCCGTGTGATGCCGGCGTCACCGAGCGCCGTCTCCATCCGCGCGTACGCGGCGATGATCGCGCGCCGAAGATCCGGCTCCTTGCGAAGGTCGTCGAGCGACTCGTCGAGCGCGACCGAGACGGCCTCCTGCCGGCGGCGCCGCCACGACGGCGTCTGCCGCGACGGCACACGCGTCCGGCCCGCGTAGGCGAGGCCGGCGGCGCCCGCGAGCAGCGCCGCGACGACCGCGACCTCGTCCCAGCGCAGGTGGGCGCCGCGCGTGCTCGCGGGGATCTTCCCCGGCCGCGCGCCCGGCTGGGACGACTGCGGCCGGTTCGCCTGTTGGGCGGCCGCCCTCAGGCGCTGCATGAAGCGCGAGTTGTGCAGGAGGAGCGTCGCGATCGCGGCGCCGGCGGCGACGGCGAGGAAGTAGCTGAGCAGGTGGTTGCGCGACGGCCGCTTCCAGGTGCGGTCGCGCCGCGCGCCGGCGAGCCCCCAGACGACGACGGCGACGACGATCACCCCGAGGATCGCGGTCGTCGTGAAGACGTAGTCGAAGAAGCCGGCCGTCGGGCCGGCGCCCGCGCCCGAGCCTGCGAGCGGCCGGCCGCGGCTCGCCACCGCCGCGACGACGACGAGCGCGGTCACCCCGGCGCCGAGCGCGAGCAGCCGGCGAGGCTCCATGGGAGAAGTCTCGCACGGCTTCGGGGCGGGTCCGTAGATCGCCGCAATCGGCTTCGGCACCTGCCCGGATGCAGCCTCGCCGGGTCGCCCGCGACCATTCAGGCGAGGAGGAACAGTGGCCTTTCGGTCGAGGACAGGCGCGGCCAAGGAGGTCCCCTCGCGGATGATGCGCCCGCGGCCCGGTCACGTTCTCCGGGCCGAGGAAGAGCGGACCCTCGCACGTCGCATCGCCGACGGGGACCGGGAGGCGCGCGACGTGATGATCGAGTCGAATCTTCGGCTCGTCGTCGCGATGGCCCGGCGCTACCAGGGCCTCGGCCTCTCGTTCCCGGACCTCGTCCAGGAGGGCACGGTCGGCCTGATCCAGGCGGTCGACCGGTTCGACTGGCGCCGCGGCCGGCGCTTCTCGACGTACGCCGCGTGGTGGATCCGGCAGGCGATCCGGCGGGCGCTGACGAACGACTCGCGGACGATTCGGCTGCCGAGCCGGCTCGTGGCGAAGCAGCTCGCGACGCGGCGCGCGGCCGCGACGCTCGAGGCGGGGCTCGGGCGGCCGCCGACGGCGGAGGAGATCGCCGCGGTCACCGGCTTCGACGCGGCCGCGGTCGAGGGCGTCGAGGGTGTCCCGCTCGCGAACGCGTCGCTGAACGAGACCGTCGGCGGCGACGACGGCGGCGCGCAGCTCCTCGACCTGCTCGCCGACGCGACCGCGCCCGACCCGCTGGCCGAGGCGGAGATCGAGGCGCGGGCGGAGGCGATCCGCTCCGCCGTCTCCGAGCTCCGTCCGCGCGAGCGGGAGATCGTCGAGAGCCACTTCGGCCTCGAGGGCGACCCGCACACGCTCGAGCAGATCGCACACGACCTCCACCTCGCGCCCGAGCGCGTCCGCCAGATCGAGCAGCACGCGTTCGCGACGCTCGCGCGCCGGCTCGGCGCCCGCTAGCCGCCGCCGGGAAGTCATGACATTCACGTAACCGGGCCTGGCCCCGGTCTCGTGCCGGGAGACGCAACCGCTGTCGGGAAGCCACGGTTGACCGAACGGCCGGGGCCAGGCCCCGTTACGGAAGCGTGACGAGATCCAGGCGTCAGCCGAGGAAGCGGCGCATCAGGTCGACGTCGATCGCGTCGACGACCTCCTCCGCGCCGGCGAGGCGGTGCGGGTCGAGGGTGCCGCTCTTCGCGATCACCCGCATCCCGGCGGCCTCCGCGGAGGCGATCCCCGCCTCCGTGTCCTCGATCACGAGCACGTCGCCGGCCGGTCCGGCGCCGAGCAGGTCGAGCGCCTCGAGATAGCCCTCCGGATGGGGCTTCCCGTGGACGACGTCGTCGGCGGCGACGATGCCGCGGAACAGCGGCGCGAGCCCCGCAGCGGTCACGACCGGCTCGATCTCCGCCCGCATCGCCCCGGAGACGATCGCGACCGGCACCCGCTCCGCCGCGTAGCGGACGGCCTCCCGCACCGGCCCGTGGATCGAGTGCCCGTCGGAGACGGCGGCCCGGTACCGCCGGATCCGCTCGTCGATCACGGCCTGGACGTCGGGATGGTCGCGGCCGAGCCAGCGCATGACGATCTCCGGGTCGGAATGCCCGGCGAGATGGTCGAAGTACTCCTGGGCCGAGAGCGGCCGCCCGTGCTCGGCGAACAGCTCGACGAAGATCTCGCAGAGCACCGCCTCGTCGTCCGAGAGCGTGCCGTTGAAGTCGAAAACAATCGCGCGGACGGGCATCGGCGGCGAGTCCTTCTTTCCATCGGGGTAGAAACCATCCTCCCGACCTTGTAGATTCGCGCAAATTTCGCAGGCGACAGGAGGGGACCGATGAGTGATGCTGCGGTAGAGACGACCGGCGCGGCCGCAAGTGAGGACGCTCGGCTCGAGGCGCTGGGATACAAGCCGCAGCTCAATCGCGTCCTCGGCTTCTTCTCGAACTTCGCCGTCGCGTTCACGTACCTCTCGCCGATGGTCGGGATCTACTCCCTGTTCATCCTCGGCGTGGGGGTCGGCGGTCCCGCGTACCTCTGGCTGACGATCATCCCCGTCGTCGGGATGCTGTTCGTCGCGCTCGTCTTCGGCGAGCTCGCGAGCCACTACCCCGTCGCCGGCGCGCTCTACCAGTACAGCAAGTTCAACGTCGGCGCCGGGTACGGGTGGTTCGTCGGCTGGTTCTACGGAATCGCGCTGCTCGTCACGGTCGCGTCCGTCGACACCGGCGTCGTCTCGTACGTGACGTCCCTGTTCCACAACTGGTTCGGGACGAACTGGAACCCGGCGCACCACTCGACGATCCTGATCATCACGCTCGTCCTGCTCGCGATCCAGACGACGCTCAACATCACGGGCACGAAGGTCATGGCCGACGTGGCGAAGTTCGGCGTCGGCGTCGAGATCCTCGGGACGTTCGGCATCGCGATCATCCTCGCGGCCCACGGGTTCCACCACAGCTTCGGCTTCCTGTTCACGACACAGGGCGCCCAGCACGCCTCGAGCAACGTGTTCGGCGTGGGCTTCGGCGGGAGCTGGCTCGCCGCGGCGCTCATCGCGGTGCTCGCGCCCGTCTACATCTTCTACGGGTTCGAGTCGGCCGGCGACATCGCCGAGGAGACGAAGGACGCCGGGCGGCAGATCCCGAAGTCGATGCGCTGGGCGCTGATCTGGGGCGGCATCGCGTCGCTCGTCCTCACCGGCGCGCTCCTGCTCGCCATGCCGAAGGTGAACCCGGTCAAGGCGACCTTCGACGGCGGCGGCGTGCCGTTCATCCTCGGCCAGCTCTCGAGCGGGATGCAGGACTTCCTGCTCGTCCTCATCATCTTCGCGTTCTTCTCGTGCGGGACGTCCGTGCAGGGCGCGGGCAGCCGGCTCGCCTTCTCGTACGGCCGCGACGGCGCGCTGCCGGCCGCGGGCTGGATCTCCAGGGTCAACAAGCGGTTCCGCACGCCGGTCAACGCGCTGCTCTCCGGAGCCGTGATCTCGCTGCTGTTCGTCTTCCTCGTCTACTACTCGCCGAGCAAGAACGTGCACATCTGGTTCATCACGTACCCGGCGAACATCAACGCGCTGTACTCGCTCATCTCGTTCGGCGTCAGCGGCATCTATCTCTCGTTCCTGCTGACCGTGATCGGCGTGATGATCGCGCGGGCCCGCGGCTGGGTTCCAGAGGGGAGCTTCCGGCTCGGGAAGTGGGGGTGGACCGTGTGCATCATCGCCGCCGTCTACCTCGGCCTGATGCTGCTCAACGTCGTCGTGCCGACCGGGCTGACGAGCGGTCGCGGCCTGTTCAACTACGACTGGATCACGCTGCTCGTCATGGTGATCATCGCGGTCGTCGGCGCGATCTACTTCTTCATCGCGCGGCCCGACCGGAAGGTCGCGGGCCACCTGCACGACACGCTCGAGCCGTCGGGAGCGGAGATGCACGGCTGATGAGGGCTCCATCCGGGCTGCTTGACAGGGTGACGCCCGATCGGGGTCAATGAACGGATCCGACACCAGGGGAGGTTGATGTGAGTACAAGCGCCCCGGCTCCGGGGCCACAGATCTCTGAGGACGAACGAATCCTGCATCGGCTCGGGTACGCGCAGGAGCTCTTCCGGGCGATGGGCGGGTTCCAGAACTTCGCGATCTCGTTCACGATCATCTCGATCCTCGCCGGCTGCCTGACGTCGTACTACATCGCGTTCGAGAGCGGCGGCCCGATCGCGGTGACGTGGGGCTGGCTGCTCGTCGGGCTGATGGCGACGATCATCGCGCTGGCGATGGCGGAGATCGCCTCGTCGTTCCCGACGGCGGGCGGCCTCTACTACTGGGCGTCGAAGCTCGGCAGCCCCGGCTGGGGCTGGGCGACGGGCTGGTTCAACCTGATCGGCCAGATCGCGGTCACTGCGGCGATCGGCTACGGCCTCTCGACGTTCGCGACGGTGCTGTTCGACGACCTGTTCTCGTTCGAGAATCACACGAACGACTGGTTCGGCTGGAACTACAACGAGACGGTCTTCGCGCTCTACGGGCTGCTGATGCTCGCCGTCTGCCTGATCAACGTGTTCGACGTGCGCATCACCTCGATGCTGAACACGGTCTCGGCGTACTGGCACATGATCGGCGTCGCCGTCATCGTCGTCGTGCTGATCTTCGTCCCGAGCCATCACCAGTCGATCTCGTACGTCTTCACGGGAACCGTGAACGCCACCGGCTACGGGCATAACGTCACGGGCTTCCAGCACGCCGCGTTCTGGTTCGTGTTCGGGCTCGGCCTGCTGATGTCCCAGTACACGATGACCGGCTACGACGCGTCGGCGCACATGGCGGAGGAGACCCACCAGGCGTCGCGGATGGCGGCCGTCGGGATGTACATGTCCGTCGTCGTCTCGGCGATCTTCGGCTTCGTCCTCCTCGTCGCGGTGACGTTCGCGATCCCGAGCACCCAGGGCGCGCTCGACAACATCGGTGCGGTGGTGCCCTGGATCTGGAAGACGTCGATGAACCAGAACTGGTCGGACGCACTCCTCGCGATCTGCGTCATCGCCCAGTTCTTCTGCCTCACGGCGTCGACGACGTCCGCCTCGCGGATGATGTTCGCGTTCTCGCGCGACGGCGCCGTCCCGGGCAACCGGTGGTGGAAGCGCGTCTCGAGGCACCGCGTCCCGGTGTACTCGGTGTTCGCGATCGGCGTTCTCTCCACCCTGCTGATGGTGCCGGCGATCTGGAACTACCTCGTCGGCTACGCGGCCGGCACGGCGATCGCCGTGATCGGGCTCTACATCGCGTTCATCCTCCCGGTGTTCCTGCGGCTGCGGCTGGGCAGCAAGTTCGAGCACGGCGCGTGGAGCCTCGGGAGGCACTACAAGTGGATCGACGTCGTCGCGATCGTCTGGGTCGCGATCGTCACGGTCCTCTTCTGCATGCCGCTGTTCTACGACGGGCTGCCGTGGTCGCCGAACTTCTCGTGGTCGCTGACGAACTACACGATCCTCTGGTTCGCCGGGATCGGGCTGTTCTTCGGAGGCTGGTGGGTCGTATCGGCCCGCAAGTGGTTCAAGGGGCCGGTGCGCCAGGGCACGGAGGAAGAGCTCGAGCGGATGGAGACCTCCGAGGAGTTCCTGCTCCCCGCGGAGACGTAGGTCGGCTAGTCCTCCCGCTGCACGTCGGCGAGGAGCTGTTCGAAGAGCGGGCCGTCGAATTCCTCGACGGCCCGCTCGTATTTCTCCATCGCCCAGCCCCAGAAATCGAAGTCGATCTCGGAGATGCCGTCCTGGATCGAGCCCCACAGCGTCCAGCCGTACTTCGACATCAGCCCCCACAGGCGCGCGCGGGCGACCTTGTTCCGCAGCGGACGCCCGTAGTAGGCGGCGACGAGCTCCTCGAGCTGCGCGAGCGAGAGGTTCGACTCGCTCCAGACGTTGCCGAGCTCGAAGGCCGGCTCGTTGTTGCCGGAGTACTCGTAGTCGATCAGCCGCAGCTCGCCTCCGACCTCGATGAAGTTCTCGGCGAGCAGGTCGTTGTTGCACGGGACCGTCGGCTCGCTCCGCAGGCGCATCGCGCGCTCGAGCGCGCGCACCTGCGGCTCGAACTCGTCGTAGCGGTCCGGCAGGCGGAAGCCGCGCTCGCGGACGACCTCGACATAGCCGCGCTGGATCTCGAACATGTCGAAGTCGTGGAGGAAGCGGCGGCCCGCGTGCAGCCGCCGGCACGAGTCCGCGATCTTGTCGATCCGGTCGCCGCGGCGTAACAGCTCGGAGGTCATCACCTCGCCGTCCATGAACTCGAGCACGAGTGCGTCGAGCTCCGGCAGCGCGGCGACGAACGGCGCGCCGACCCCGGTCTCCGAGGCCGCGATCGTGTTGTGCACCTCGTTCTCGCGGTCGATCGCGAGCAGGCCCGTGTCCTTGCCGGAGATGCGGACGACGTACGCCTTGCCGGCGGCCGTGACCTTGTAGTTCGTGTTCGTCAGGCCGCCGGCGAGCCGCTCGACGCTTTCCGCGCCGTGCAGATCCGGCACCGCCTCGAGGACGTCTTCCAGCGCCATCGCGCGATCCTATGGTGTTGGATGGAGCCGTGATCCCGGAGCGAGCACGGGCGGTCGTCGTCGGCGGCGGGGTGATCGGCTGCTCCGTCCTCTACCACCTCGCGAAGCAGGGCTGGACCGACTCGCTCCTCGTCGAGCAGTACCAGCTGACGCACGGCTCGACGTGGCACTCGGCCGGGCTCGTCGGCCAGCTGCGCTCGTCGCTCTCGCTGACGCGGATGATGCAGTACTCCGTCGACCTCTACGCCGAGCTGAAGGAGCTGACGGGGAACGACCCCGGCTGGCGGCAGCTCGGCGGCCTGCGCCTCGCGTCGTCGCAGCCGCGGCTCGAGGAGATCCGCCGCCAGGCGGCGTGGGCGAAGACGTTCGGGCTGCCGATGGAGATCGTCTCCGCGGCGGAGGCGCAGGCGCTCTTCCCGCCGATGAGCACCGACGGCGTGCTCGCCGCCGCGTACATCGCCGACGACGGCTACCTCGACCCGAGCCAGCTGACGTTCTCGCTCGCGGAGGCCGCGCGCCTGCTCGGCGCGCAGATCGAGACGCGGACGACGGTGACGGGGATCGACGTGCGCGACGGCCGCGTGAGCGCAGTCGAGACGGACAAGGGGCGGGTCGAGTGCGAGGTCGTCGTCGACGCCGCGGGGATGTACGCGCCCGAGATCGCGCGCCTGGTCGGCGTCGACCTGCCGATCATCGCGTACGGCCACCAGTACCTCGTCACGGAGCCGTTCGACCCGCCGCTCGAGCCGCTGCCGACGCTGCGCGACCCGGACAACCTCGTCTACTTCAGGACGGAGGTCGGCGGCCTCGTCATGGGCGGCTACGAGCGCGGCCCGGCGCCCTGCTTTCTCGACGGCATCCCGCCGCAGTTCGAGGCGAAGCTCCTGCCCGAGGAGTGGGAGCGGATGGAGGAGCTGTTCACGAACGCGATCCGGCGCGTCCCCGCGATGGAGACGGCTGAGGTGAAGATGTTCTTCAACGGGCCCGAGGCGTTCACGCCCGACGCCGACTTCCTGCTCGGGGAGACCGACGTCGCCGGCTTCTGGGTCGCCGCGGGCGGGTGCGCGCACGGGCTCGCCGGCGCGGGCGGCGTCGGCAAGGTGATGGGCGAGTGGATCGTCGACGGCCGCCCCGAGTGGGACGTCTGGCCGCTCGACCTGCGCCGCTTCGGCTCGCAGTACCGCGACCGCGAGTACACGCTCGTGCGCTCCTACGAGTCGCTGTCGCAGTACTACGACATCAAGTACCCGGGCGAGGAGAAGCAGGCGGGCCGTCCGCTGCGCGTCTCGCCGGCGTACGAGCGGCACCAGGAGCTCCGCGCGTCGTTCGGGGAGAAGGGCGGCTGGGAGCGCGTCAACTGGTACGAGTCGAACGCGGCGCGCGGCGACGAGTCGCTGCGCCCGCGCGGGTGGGCCGGGGAGAACTGGTCGCCCGCGATCGGCGTCGAGGCGCTCGCGGCGCGCGAGGCGGTCGCGCTCTTCGACCAGTCGTCGTTCTCGAAGATCGAGGTGCGCGGCCCGGGCGCGCTCGCGCTGCTCGAGCGGCTGTGCGCCAACCGGATCGACCGGCCCGTCGGCACGATCGTCTACACGCAGCTCCTGAACGCGCGCGGCGGCATCGAGGCCGACCTGTCGGTGACGCGGCGCGGGGACGAGCGGTTCCTGCTCGTGACGGGAACCGCGTTCGGCACGCACGACCGCGCGTGGCTCGAGCGGCACGCGCCGCGCGACGGCTCGGTCGAGATCGAGGACGTGACACAGCGCGACGCCTGCTTCTGCCTCTGGGGGCCGAAGGCGCGCGACGTGCTCGACCTCGACTTCCCGTACATGCAGTCGCGCGAGGTCGAGATCGCCGGCGTCCCCGTGCTCGCGTCGCGCGTGACCTACGTCGGCGAGCTCGGTTGGGAGCTGTACGCCCCGGCCGAGCACGGGCTCGAGCTGTGGGACCTGCTCTGCGTCGACGGGGTCACGCCGGGCGGCTACCGCGCGATCGACGCGCTGCGGCTCGAGAAGGGCTACCGCGCGTGGGCGAGCGACCTCAACGCGGAGACGACGCCGTACGAGGCCGGGCTCGGCTTCGCGGTGAAGCGCGACAAGGGCGAGTTCATCGGGCGCGACGCGCTCGATCCGGAGCCGGCGCAGCGGCTCGTCTGTTTGGTCTTGGACGATCCAGGCTCGATCGCGCTCGGCTCGGAGCCGGTGCGCGACGCGGACGGTGCGCTCGTCGGCCGCGTCACGAGCGGCGGCTACGGCTACGCGGTCGGCGCGAGCATCGCGTACGCGTACGTCCCGGCGCGGCTTACCGTGCCGGGGACGCGCTGCGCGATCGACATCTTCGGCGAGTGGGTCGAGGCTGAGGTGCGGGCGGACCCGCTCTACGACCCGAAGGGCGAGCGGGTCCGCGCATGACGACCGTCGTCGTCGGCGGCGGCATCGCCGGCGTCTCCTGCGCGTATCACCTGGCGAAGGCCGGCGTCCGCGGCGTCGTCCTCGTCGAGAAGGGCGAGCTGACGAGCGGCTCGACGCATCACGCGGCGGGGCTCGTCACGCAGTTCAACCCGTCGCCGACGATGATGCGCTTCCGGCGCTACAGCGTCGAGCTCTACAACGAGCTCGGCGTGTTCGAGGCGGTCGGCTCGCTGCGGATCGCGTCGAGTCCCGAGAGTCTCGTCGAGCTGCGCCGCGGGATCAGCCGGGCGCACGCCATCGGGCTCGACGCCGAGCTCGTCGGGCCGGAGGAGGCGCGGCGCCTGCTGCCGGAGGCGACGGTCGAGTCGCTCCACGGCGCCGTCTGGATGCCGGGCGACGGCTACGTCGACCCGCACATCGCGACGCACGCGGTCGCCTCCGCGGCGCGCGAGCTCGGCGCGGAGATCCGCCTGCACACGCGCGTCACCGGCATCGAGCTCGGACCGCGCCGCGAGGTGCGCGCGGTCGTCACCGACCAGGGCCGCATCGAGACCGAGACGGTCGTGAACGCCGCCGGCATGTGGGCACCGCAGATTGCGGCGATGGCCGGCGCGTTCGTCTGCTCGATCCCGGTCGACCACCAGCACATCGCGCTGCGCGCGGTCGAGGGGCACGAGTGGGACCGGGAGACGCCGTGCTTCCGCGACACCGACAACCTCGTCTACGGGAAGGCGGAATCCGGCGGCGTGCTCTTCGGCGGCTACGAGGCGAACCCGGTGTCGCGCTGGGAGGACGGGGTGCCGTGGGAGCACGGCGCGCGTGCGCTGCCGGCCGACCACGAGCGGTTCGCGCCGCTGATGGCCGGCGCGGTGCGGCGGTTCCCGCACCTCGACGAGGCGGGGGTCGTCGCGCTCGTCTGCCATCCCGACGCGATGACGCCGGACGGGAACCCGCTGCTCGGCGAGCTGCCCGGCGTGCCCGGGTTCTGGCTGGCGGCCGGGCTGTCGCTGAACGGGTTCGGCGGCGCGGGCGGGCTCGGCAAGGCGCTGGCGGAGCTCGTCACCGACGGCGCGGCCGAGGTCGACGTGCAGCCGTACCGGCCGTGGCGCTTCGGCGGGCCGTACCGCGACCCGCCGTTCGCGGCCGCCGGCGCGCGCGAGGTCTACACGTACTACTACCGGCTGCGCTATCCGTACGACGTCTCCGAGGCGGGGCGGCCGCAACGGCTGTCGCCGCTGCACGGACGGCTGCAGGAGCTCGGCGCCGTGTTCGGGACGAAGAACGGCTGGGAGCGGGCGGACTTCTTCGCGCCCGGTCAGCCGTGGCGGCGGGCGGGGGAGGACCAGCGCGCGTTCGGCTGGGCGCGGCCGCCGTGGCACGCGGGCGTCGCCGTCGAGCACCGCGCGGTGAGGGAGCGGCTCGGGATCGTCGACATGACGTCGTTCGGAAAGCTCGACGTCTCCGGCCCGGAGGCGCTCGCGACGCTCGAGCGGGTCTGCGGGAACCGGATCGACCGGCCCGTCGGCGCGGTCGTGTACACGCAGCTGCTCGACGCGCGCGGCGGGATCGTCGGCGACGTGACCGTGACCCGGCTCGCCGAGGATCGCTTCCGCGTCGTCACCGGCGCGGGCACCATCGACTCGGACCGGGGGTGGCTCGAGCTGAACGGCGACGCGCGGATCGAGGACGTCACCGACGAGCTCGCGGTGATCGGCCTCTGGGGGCCGGAGTCGCGCGCCGCGCTCGCCGCGGTGACGGACGACGACGTCTCCGCCGAGGCGTTCCCGTTCCGGACGGCGACGGAGATCCGGATCGGCGCCGCGCGGGTGCTCGCGCAGCGGATCACGTACGTCGGCGAGCTCGGCTTCGAGCTGTACGTCCCGCGTGCGTCGGCGGTGCAGGTGTGGGACGCGCTCGTCGCGGCCGGGTCGCCGGAGCCGGTCGGCTACCACGCGCTCGACTCGCTGCGGCTGGAGAAGGGGTACCGCTACTTCGGCGCCGACCTGACCGCGTCGGACACGCCCTTCGAGGCGGGCCTCGGCTTCTGCGTCGCGCCCGGCAAGCGGCCGGAGCTCGACCGCGAGCCGGCACAGCGGCTGCGCACGCTCCTCGTCGGCGACGGCTACGTCACCGTCTACGGCGGCGAGGCGGTGCACGCCGGGGGCGAGGTGATCGGCCGCGTCCGCAGCGCCGGCTACGGCTTCACGGTCGAGCGCTCGATCGCACTTGCGAAGCTCCCCGCCGGCCTCGCCGAGGGCACGGAGGTGGCGGTCGACGTCCTCGGCGAGCTCGTTCCGGCCGTCGTCGCCGCGGACTGCCTCTACGACCCGGCGAACGAGCGCGTCCGCTCGTAGCGCGGCCCTTGTCGGCGCCCGTCCCCGGTCGTATCGTGTGCCGATGCCCGTCGCGCTGTCCGACGGCGATCTCCAGGGGATCCTCGATTTCCTGTACGAGGCGGGGGAGGTGGACGGCCCCGACGCGTTCACCGAGCCGGTCGTCGCCGCGCTGCGGCGGCTGATCCGGACCGATCGCGGCGGCTGCTGCAACGTCTTCTCGGGGCTCGACCCGCGCTCGCAGCCGGAGCGGCGCACCGTCCTCGACTTCGCGGACGTCGACTGCGAGTGGGGCGTCGACGCGGCGCTCGACTGGCCCGAGGAGTTCGACGAGCTCTGCCGGCTCTACGTGGAGACGGACGAGTCGATGCCGCCGCAGCCGCGATTCCTGCTCAGGGCGACGCGGGAGTCCGACGTGCTCGGCTACCGGGAGCAGCGCGCCCGCGCGCTCTGGTGGTACGTGGGACGCCACTGCGGGGACGACAACGTGTGGCTGTGGCTGCCCGCGCCCGACGAGGGCGTCCTCCGCCGGATCAGCTTCACGTCGGAGAAGCGCGGCGGCGTCACCGAGCGCGACGTGCGCGTCCTCGAGCTGCTGACGCCGCACCTCGTGCAGATGTACCGGCGTGCCGCCGCGCGGCGGGCCGTGCCGGCCGACGGCGTGCTGACGCCGCGTGAGCACGAGATCGTCGCCCTCGTCGCCGAGGGGAGGTCGAACAAGGAGATCGCCACGGTGCTCTGGCTCTCGCCGAACACCGTGCGCAAGCATCTCGAGAACGCGTACGACAGGCTCGGCGTCCGGAACCGCACCGCTGCGGCGGCGCGCGTCTTCGGGCCGCCGGGAGCGAGGAACGGCGGCGCCTCGAACGGACACCGACCGCGGTTCATCGCGCTGCGCGGCGACTCCGGCTAGGACGGCGTCCGATGTCGCTGGGGGGAACGAGACTCTGCCTCGCCGCCGCAATCGTCTGCACGCTCGCAGGCTCGGCCGCCGCGCCCGCGCGCGCGGCCGCCGCCGCGCACCCCTGCCTCGTCGTCACGGGCAATGACGATCCGACGTTCGCCCGGAACTTCAACCCGTTCGAGGTCGGGACGGCGATGGACTTCACGCTCGGGGGCATCTACGAGCCGCTCGTCATCGTGACCGCGGCCGGCGGCGGCCGGCAGTACGACTGGCTCGCATCGGCATTTGCGTGGAGCCGCGACCGCAGGACGCTGACGCTGACCGTGCGCCGCGGCGTCCGCTGGAGCGACGGCGTGCCGCTCACGGCCGCCGACGTCGCGTACACGCTGACGGCCGGCCGGCAGAGCAAGGCGATGGACCAGATCGGGCTGACGCGACGCGGGAACGAGGTCGTCTCCGTCCGCGCGGTCGGCGCCGACGAGGTCGCGATCCGGCTCGACCGGGCCGACTCGCAGTTCGTCAGCGCGGTCCTCGCGGGCGTCGTGGTCGTCCCGGAGCACGTCTTCGCGCACGTGAAGAACGTCGGCGCATGGTCGAACCGTGATCCCGTCGGCACGGGCCCGTTCGACGTCGTCCGCCAGTTCGGAACGCAGTCGTACACACTCGGGCGCAACCCGCACTACTGGCAGCCGGGCGTGCCGCGGTTCTCGTGCATCCAGCGGATCGCCTCGTCCTCGGCGGAGTCGGCGCTCTTCCAGATGCTGGCTGGCGCCGTCGACCTCACCAACGACCTGTTCCCGAACGTGCAGAAGGCATACGTCGCGCACGACCCGGCGCACTTCCACTACTACTACCCGGCGGAGGCGCCGGGAGTCGGCCTGTTCCTCGACGACACCGTCTATCCGTTCAGCCTCGTCGCGCTGCGCAAGGCGATCAGCCTCGCGATCGACCGGCCGAAGCTGACGCTCGCCGAGTACCGGTACGCGCCGCCCGTCGACGCGCTCGGGATCGACCGCATCTGGCCGCAGTGGCTGACGGCAAGCGCCGCGGCCGAGGCGCGCTCGCTCGCGACGTACGACCCGGATGCGGCACGCCGGGTGCTGCTCGTGGCCGGCTTCACCTACGCGGGGACAACGCTCGTCGATCCGCACGGCGATCCGGTGAAGATCGACGCGATCGTGCCGGCGGGCTGGCCGGACTGGTACGCCGACATGGGGCTCATCTCCGACGAGCTGCGGAGCATCGGGATCGACTTCGGCGTCGACGCGAAGCCCGACTTCGGCGCGTGGTACCCGGACGCGGCCGCGATCAAGGAGGCGACGATCCTCTGGGACAACGCGGGCGACACCGCCTCTCCGTACGTGTACTTCAAGGAGCATCTCGACCCGGCGTCGTTCGTCCCGCCGGGCCGGGACGCGTCCGCGACCGGCAACTGGGAGCGCTTCGGGGACCCGGCGGCGGTGCCGCTGCTCGAGGCGTTCCGCTCGACCGCCGACCCGGCTGCGCAGCACCGGATCGCGGGGCGGCTCGAGAACCTCTTCCTCGCCGACCTGCCGTTCGTGCCGCTGTTCGCGGAGCCGACCTGGTCGACGTACAGCACGCGCCATTTCACGGGCTTCCCGAGCGCCGCGGACGACTACGTCCAGCCGGACTTCCAGACGTCTCCCGAGTACGTCGTCGCTCTAACGCGTATCAGGCCCCGGGGCTGAAGATCCGATAAACGTCGTATGGCCTCCCGCTGCAGGCGGTGGGACGCTCGGCGGATGCGAAGGACGCTCGTCGCGATGCTGGCCGCGGTCGCGGTCCAGGCGGGCTCCGCCGCTGCGGCAGGGGCCCCGCCGCCGGCGGCGCCGGGGTACTCGCAGGCGGTCGCTCGTATCTGCGCGGGCGCGGTGCTCTTCGCCCACAGCCACGCGACGGGTACCCGCTCGGGCGCGATCGCCGTCTCGAGGGACATCCGCTCCACTGGTGGTCGCCGCCTCACCCGTGTCGACGCGCTCGCGAAGCCCCCGCTCCGGGCGCGGCTCGCCGCGCGCTGGCTCGCGGTCGAGCGGCGCCTCGTCGCGACGTACGCGTGGGCCTACCTGCGGATCTGGGACGAGATCGAGCAGGCGAGCACGCCGCGGCAGCAGGCGAAGCTGCCGGCGGTGCTGAAGCGGCTCGTCCACGCGCCCGACGCGCTCGAGGCGAAGGCGCGGCGGCTCGAGCAGCTGCTGCGGGTGCCCGACTGCACCGGCGGGATCCAACCGCCGCAGGACGCCTCCGACCTCGGCTACGCGCCGCCCGGGCAGGGCGCATAGAACGGAGTGCGTGACTCCGCCAAGCCGCTGGAAAGTGGCGGGCGCGAGGGGTAGGTTCGAGGCCAGCCGGTCTCGGTGGCGTGGGCAGGCCGCGTGTCCGATCGCCGGGGAAAGGGGTTCAGAGTGTCTCTCGACCAGAAGAGAGCGCGCGTCTTCGGCGTGCTTTTCCTCATCACGTTCCTCACGTCGATTCCGGCGTTGCTGCTGTACGAGCCGGTGCTCAGGGACCCCGCGAACTACATCGCGGGCGCCGGGCACGACAAGCAGATCTTCCTCGGAGTCCTCCTGGAGCTGCTGCTCATCATCGCGAACCTCGGCACCGCGGTCGTGATCTTCCCGATCGTCAGGCGACAGAACGAGGAGCTGGCGCTCGGCTACGTGATGGCGCGGATGTTCGAGTGCACGTTCATCCTCCTCGGCATCGTCTCCGTCCTCGGGGTCGTCACGTTGCGGCAGGAGGTCGCGGGCGCGAACGAGGGCACGGTCGCCTACACGCTCGCGGCGATCAAGGACTGGACGTTCCTGCTCGGGCCGGGCTGGGTCGTCGGCTGGGGGAACGGGCTGATCCTCGGTTACCTGATGTACCGCTCGGAGCTCGTGCCGCGAACGGCAGCGTGGCTCGGCCTCGTCGGCGGGCCGCTGATCATCCTGTCGGGCACGCTCGTGCTGTTCGGCGTCGACCACCAGGGCGGCAGCCTCCAGGGCATCGCGACGATCCCGGAGTTCCTGTGGGAGCTCTTCCTCGGCGTCTACTGCACCTTCAAGGGCTTCAGGCCGTCGTCTCCGATCCTGCGCGCCGATGCTCGCGAGGGCCGCGCGGCGACGATGCCCGCCGCGGCACCGGCCTAGAGGCTCGCCGACACGGAGGGGCGGCTCGCGCCGCCCCTCCGTAGTGCCGCGAGCCGAGATCCTGCGCTACTCGACCGGGATCTCCTTGTAGACCGTCTTCAGATCCATGCCCTGCCGCTTGCGGACGATGCGCGAGACCACGTAGATGATCAGCGCGATGCCGTAGAGGCAGCCCATGTAGATGAGCGAGTTCGTGTTGTTCGAGCCGTACACGTCGTCCTGCAGCCACTTGTAGATGCAGAACCCGAGGAAGGCGAGGAACAGGATCGCCGCCGCGGTGATCAGCGGGATCCCCGCCACCTTGTACTTCGCGATCGGCGACGCGTTGTAGATCTCCGGCTTCCGCCACGGCAGGATCCCCGCCGCCACCGTCGACCCGCAGAACGTCACCGCGATCACGAGCGTCGCGTCGAGCGTCCAGCTCGTGAACGTCGAGTTGTACGCGTAGAAGTACGAGATCACGAGCGACGGCAGCAGCATGATCA
>Ga0335080_10000073_pt1 | contig 85983 bp, 81 predicted proteins | sample Lox_Sample_34_FD_206720 | JGI IMG/M metagenome (GOLD analysis project Ga0335080, IMG submission 206720) | Soil microbial communities from Loxahatchee National Wildlife Refuge, Florida, United States - Lox_Sample_3.4 | ecosystem: Environmental > Terrestrial > Soil > Wetlands | place: USA... | reverse complement strand
CTCGAGGTCGTCGAGATAGAACAGCGCCTTGGCCTTGAGATAGTAGACCTCGGCCTCGATCGGCTTCTCGAGCGTGCCCTGGAGTAACTCGTCGGAGAGGTCGAGCGCCTCCTCGTGCTCCTGGAACTCCTCGATCAGGATCTCGATCCGGTTCAGGTGCGCGGGCTGATACTCGCCGTCGGCCTCGATCGCGCGCTCAAACTCGTCGAGCGCCTCCTCGGCGCGCGAGTTGTCCCACAGGATCTCGCCGCGCGAGTTGTGCGCCTCGGCGCCGCTGGGGTTGGCGCGGAGCGCCTCGTCCAGCCAGGCCAGCGCCTCATCGGTCTGGCCGTTGGAGGAGGCTTCCATCGCCTGGTCCAGGCAATCCCAGTAGCGATCTCGATCGAGCATGTCGTGCCCCCAGGACCGGGCGCGATTCTAGCAAACCGCGCCCCGCGAATGCTGCGCGACCCTCCGTCGAGAGAGTCCCGTAACTCTTCGGAAAATCAAAGAAAATTCTATCACCAGCGCACCGGCGGAGGGCGCCCCGGAAGGCCCGGTCTAGCGCGCGTCGGCCAGCACGAAGATGCGCTGGCAGTTCACGCAGATGTGCACCTCTCCTGCCTTCACGCGGTTCTGCACCTCGGGCGGGACCGTGCGGTGGCAGCCCGAGCAGGTGGCCTGCTCGATCCGCGCGATGCCGTTTCCGCGCGCCTTCACCGCCCGGTTGTAGAGCGCGCTCACCTGCGCGCCGAACTCGCCCAACAGCCGGGTGCGTTCTTCGATGCCGGTCGCCAGCCGCCGTTCCACCTCGGCCAGCTTGGCGCGGAGCTCCTCGGTCTCCTTGCCCACCTCTTGAGTCACTTGGCGCGCGCTGGCGTCCGCGCGCCGCACCTCTTCGCCGATGCTCTCGGCGCGCTCCATCGCCGTGAGTATCTCGTCCTCGATCTCGGAGATGCGCTTGTTGTGGGCGTCGATCTCGTGCAGCAGCGTCGTGTATTCCTTGTTGGTCTTCACGACGGCGGACTGCGCGTGGAGCTTGTCGCGCTTCGCCGCAACGTCCTGCGCCTCGGCCTCGCGCGCGCGCCGCTGCTTGTCGTTCTGGTCGAGATCGGAACGCAGCTTCGCGGCGGTGTCCTTGGCCGCGCTCGCCCGCGCCTCGGCTCTCTCGATCGCTTGAGGCAGCGCCGCCTTCGCGCGCTCGAGCTCGAGAATCACGCCCTCGAGCTCGGCCAGCGCAGAGAGGCTCGGCTTCCCCGCATCCATGGCGGGAAAGCTCCCATGCGCGCCTCCCGGGGTCAACCAGAGCACTTCAAGCCCCTGGAATGCCCGGGTCGATAAGGCCCTCTAAGAAAGGGCAGAGCGATGTCCGACCAACGCTACGCACCCCCGACCGCGATCCTGGCCGAGCCGCCGGCGCGGCGACAGGCAGGTCAGATCGACCTGGGCGAGGCCTTCCGGGAAGCCTGGGCGGCGCTGTGGCCCAACTTCGGGCTGGTCTTCGGAACGATGCTCTTGCTCGGGCTCGCCAGCGCGGGCGCGGTGGTGACGATCGTCGGGATCTTCGCGCTGCTGCCGGTGCTGCTCTGGGGCGGCCCGAAGTTCTTCCTGGGCGTGATTCGCGGCGAGGGCCGGAGCTCGGACGCGTTCGCGGGCTTCTCGTGCTACGGCGAGGCGCTGGGCTCGATGGTGGCCACGATGTCGCTCGTGTTCCTGATCGCGATGCTGGGCAACTCGATCGCGATCCTGGGCATGGCCGCGCGCCTGCCGCTGCTGGCGGTGATCGGACAGCTCGCGAACATGGCCTGGTCACTCCTGGTGATGCCGCGGCTGGGGCTGGTCTGGTACTTCGTGACCGACCAGGGGCTCGGCGGCATGGACGCGGTGCGCGCATGCTGGGATGCGACCTCGGAGCAGAAGCTGCCGTGTCTCCTGCTCGCGATGCTGTCCGGGATCATCCCGCTCGTCGGCTTTCTGTTCCTGATCGTCGGAGTGATTCCAGCGGTGATGCTGGTCTCTCTGATGCACGCGGCGGCGTACCGGCAGCTGGTGGGGCGCTAGCGCGCGGGTAGGGTGCCCGTGCGCTCCGCTAGCGCGCGGGTAGGGTGCTCGCGCGCTCCGCTAGCGCGCGGGTAGGGTGCCCGCGCGCTCCGCTGTCGGGCTGAATCTTCGCTGCATGAACTGATACTCCTCGACGAACGCGCGGTCGTCGTGGAACTCGCGCGCGGCGGTGCGCGCGACCAGCAGCGCCTGGTCGTTGGCGCCGGCGAGCGCGGCGTTCCAGGCGATCCAGAACCACATCGGCTTGTAGTCGACCTCCTCGCGCCAGATCTCGACCAGGCGCGCGAAGCGCGGCACCGATTGGAAGCGCGCCACGGTGGCGATCCAGCTGGCCGCGTTCATGCGCACGCGCCGGTCGTTCTCCTGCCTGATGTCGCGCAGCTCGGCGCGCAGCCGCGGCTCGTCGTCCGAGACCAGTGCAGTCACCAGCCGGATCTCGCGCAGCTCGTGCTCGAAGCTGCGGTGGTCGAGCCCGAGTGACTCGGCTTCTTCCCGCGCGCGCACGGCGCGCCGCGCCAGGTCTTCGACCTGCGCCGGATCGAGCGTCTTCTTCTCCTTGGCGAACAGCGACGCGATCTCGGCGCTCCAGAACGTCGGCGAGATGCGGATGAACGAGAGATCGCGCGCGGTCTGCTCTGGGCCGTCGCCGCGCCGGGTGTGGTCGATCTTCGGATCCGCGGGCAGCGGCGCCGCCTCGATCTTCGCCAGCACCTCGTTCGGGTCGGAGGTCGCCTCCATGAGCCGCCCGACCACCGCGTAGCGCGAGAGCGCGCTCTCGGCCGGGTCGATCTCGCGGAAGGCCAGCTCGCGGATCCAGCGCAGCGAGGTCTCGGAGAGCTCCGAGCGCGCCGAGGCGTCGGCGAGCTCGCCGTCGCGGGTCGAGAACAGGAGCCCGATGCTCGACGACACGTACCAGCGGATGCGGTCGCGCACCGGCTCGGTCTGCAGCCGCCAGTTCTCCATGTCGACGCTCTTCGCCTTGAGTGACTCGGTCAGGGTGTCGATCTGCGCACTCACCTCGGGAGTCACGTCGTTGGCCAGGATCTCGAGCGCCAAGCCCAGGTCGCAGTTCTCGACCGCCACCGCGTCGGCCAGCGAGAGCTTGGCCTCCTCCATCTTCGTGCCCATCTTCTCTTCGAGCTTGGGGATCTCGTGCTTGCGCAGCTCGCGCGCCAGCGCGCGCGCCTCGTCCATGCGGTTGGCGCTGGCGAGCGCCACCACGCGGTCGATCTCCATCGACACGCGGGTCTGCCCGAAGTCGCTGTGCGCGATCGCCTCGGAGAGCGCATCGGCCGCGAGCGAGTACTGACCGGTGTAGTGGTAGAGGCCGGCCAGCTCGGTGTAATTCGCGGGATCCTGGTCGCCGGCCTCCACCAGCTCCTTCATCTTCACGATCGCGCGCTGGTAGGTCTGGAAGTGCCAGTCCTCCTGCACGTCGATCATGGTCTTGGCGTACTGCGGATCGGCGAAGATGCGCCACGAGAGATACCAGCTCGAGCGCGTGTTCTCGCCCGAGAAGCGCAGCAGGATCTCGAGCTTGGTGCGGTCGAACAGCTCGTTCGAGCCGAAGCTCTTGTAAGTCAGCTCGAGACTCTCGGGCAGCGTGGCGCCCGGGAAGGCCAGCGGCTGGCCGGTCTGCAGGATGTAAGTCAGCCAGCTGCCGTCGGGCTGCTGCTCGGCCCAGGCCAGCGCCGCGTGCGCCGGCAGGCCGATCATCTGCGCGTTCCGGCCCTGGCGCTCCGCGATCTCCTGCTCGAGCTCGGACAGATCGTCGCAGTCGCCGCGCATCAGGCCGCCGGTGGTGGTGGCCAGCGTCTGCGGGCCGGTCTGGTGGATGTCGCCGGAGACCACGCGCGTGCCCAGGAGCGCGGGATTGCGCGGGTCGGGGCTGTCGAAGGCGTAGACCAGGAGATACTCGCCGATCAGGTCCAGGTACGCGGCGTCGGGCAGCGCGCGCGCGGCCTCGGCGTAGAACTTCTCGGCATCGGCATCGGATTCCGTGCCGCCGCGCGCCGGGTGCACGACACCGAAGCGTGTCGCCAGGAGGAACACGTCGCCGTTCGGGGCGGTGATCAAGAGGTGCGGCGGCAGCGCGTCGGGCAGCGCCGCCCACTCCACGCCGTCGCCCTTGGTGGGGAACGCCGTGCGCCAGGCGGGGTCGTCCGCCGTGAAGCCGTGCTCGCGATCCCAGCGCGAGAGGCGGTCGGCCCCCGACCAGAGCTCCGCGGAGTGATACTGCGCTGCGTCGCGCAGCGGGTCACTGCCGAGCGGCAGCCGCACCACCAGCCGCGTCGGCTTGCCGTTCGCGTAGTACTCGGGCGACTGCGCGATCTTCGAGTAGCCCACGCGCTCGGGTGACTGGAGCGTCCAGACACGGGTGCCGTAGGCGTCCTCCACCAGCTCGAAGGTCGAGCCCTTGCCGGTGTAGCGCGCTACCGGCCGCAGCTTCTCGGCCTCGACCACCGCACGGCGCAGCGCCTCGCAGCGCTCCTTGGGCGCGCCCAGCGTGGACAGCCAGCCGTAGCGCACGAGCCGGCGCACGAAGCTCGGCGGCGCGTAGTCGAGATTGGTCTGCGAGTCCTCGAGCGGGATCTGCGCGAGGATGCTCGCGACCGCGGGCCGGCTCTCCGGCGAGAGCTTGGACTGCGGCAGTGACTCGACCAGGGCATCGACCGCGTGCTCGACCCGCGCGCGCGCTTGCTCGTGCTGCGCGCGCGAGCGGGTGGCGAGGTCGGGCCGGCCGCTGTCGCGCAGCAGGCCCTCGCGAATCACATACAGATGGGGACCCAACAGGTAGGTGCCCGAGAGCTCCTCCTCGGAGAAGACCAGGTCCTCGACCTTGAGCCCGGCGCTGCGCGCCAGCGCCACCAGCTTGGGCAGGTCGCGCAGTGGGTCGGTCTGGGTCGGCGACAACAGGCCCCAGCTCGAGCGCAGCGGGCCGAGCTCGGTGTCGAGCTCGAGCCAGTCGCGCTCGCGCGCGCGCAGGACCGCGTACTCCTTGCCCGAGCTCGCGCGCCAGAACAGCCGGCCATCGTGCGCGACCAGATCGGAACGAGCGGGCAGCGCGCCCACCAGCTCGCCGGCCTCGAGCAGGCGCGGCGGCGGCGGCTCGCTCGGACCGGCGTGCGCGCTCTGCGACTCGGGCCTGGGCGCGGGCGCGGGCGCCAGCGGCCCCACGCATGCGAGCAGGAATGCGGCCAGGAAGATCGCCAGGCGGCGCATCGGGATGGGTACCTTACTCGCTTCGCCTGAAGTAAGCTCCGCTGCGTGAAGATTGCGGGTCTCTCGCTGTATCACTTCGCCGGTTGTCCTTACTGCGATCGCGTGCGTTCTGCGATGTCGCGACTCGGGCTCGAGCTCGAGCTGCGCGACATCCACCAGCAGCCCAAGTACCGCGAGGAGCTGCTCGCGGCCACAGGCAAGCAGATGGTGCCGTGCCTCCGCATCGAAGGCTCGGGCAAGCCGCGCTGGATGCACGAGTCCGCGGACATCATCCGCTACCTCGAGTCGGAGGTGGCGGGGAAGGGCTGAGGCCCTCGCCGCCCCCGGCGTGTTCGACTCACCTGCGCGGGTCCAATTCGGCCGGATCGCGGCGCTGTCCGACGCGCGCATCGACCTGGCCGAGGCCGCGCTCTGGATCGCCGCCGAGGAATACCCGGAGCTCGACGTCGCGCGCTACCTGGGCCGGCTCGACGAGCTGGCCGCAGCCGCGCGCGGGCGCGTGACGCGCGCGCAGGGCGTGCACGAGAAGGTCGAGCGCCTGAACGACTTCCTGTACCGCGAGCAGGGCTTCTCCGGAAACCGCGCCGACTACTACGACGCGCGCAACAGCTTCCTGAACGAGGTGCTGGAGCGCCGCACCGGCATCCCGATCACGCTCGCGATCGTGTACGTGGCGATCGCGCAGCGCCTGGGCGTGCCCGCGCACGGGGTCGGCTTCCCGGGTCACTTCCTGGTGCGCGTGGAGCGCGACATCCTGGTCGACCCGTTCTCCGGCTCACTGCTCAGCCGCAGTGACTGCGAGGCGCGCATGCAGGCCGCCGCCGGCGCCGAGGTGCCCTTCGACGAGCGCCTGCTCGAGCCCAGCCCCCCGCGCCAGATCCTGGCGCGGGTGCTGCGCAACTTGAAGCAGATCTGGCTCTCGGCCGAGGAGTGGCAGCGCGCGCTCGACTGCGCCGAGCGGATCCTTTTGCTCGCGCCCGACTCACCCGCCGAGCTGCGCGACCGCGGGCTGCTGTTCGCGCGCCTCGAGTGCTTCGCCGCCGCCGAGGCCGACCTGCGCCGCTTCCTGGCGCTGGCGCCCGAAGACGCCGCCGCCGAGGCCGTGCGCGCGCAGCTGATCGAGCTGGCGCGTTCCTCCCCCCGACTCCACTGACTGAGTGGGACCCGGCGCTCCACCCACCCTTCGCTCGCCTCACTCACTCCTGCCCCTGAACCGTTGCAGGTCGCGGCGCTCGCGTTTCGTGGGGCGGCCGGCGCCCAGGTCGCGCCTTGGCATGCGCGCGGGCTTGGGCTCGGGCGGCGGCGAGTGGTCGGTGAAGAGCGTGCGCGCGAGCGCAGGTGACTGGCGCTTCTCGGCCAGGCCGGTCACTTCCAGGATGCGCAGGCCGTGGTCGGATTGCACGCGCACCGTGTCGCCCACGCGCACCACGAAGTGCGGCTTCACGCCCTCGTCGTTCACGCGCACGCGCCCGCCTACACAAGCTTGTGTCGCCTGGGTGCGCGACTTCAGCACGCGCGCCGCGCACAGCCAGCGGTCGATCCGGACGCCGTCCACGGGCTAGAAGTCGAGCTCGAAGCGCTCGAACAAGCCGCGCGCGCAGACCGCGCGGGTGGGCTCCACCGCGTAGACCTCGACCCCCGGCCGCTCCACGAACACCTTCGCGTGCGGCAGCTTGGCGAAGTAGCAGGCCAAGAGCCGCTCGCGCTCCGGTCCGGCGGGCACCACCCGCAAGCGGCCTTGCACGGTGATCCGCGCGAACTGGGCCATCTTCTCGAGCCCGACCCCGCGCGTGTCGATCTGCGCGCAGACGCCGTTGCCGGGATTCAGGAAACGCCCCTTCATCGAACCGGGGCTGGTGGCGAAGATGAGCTCGAGCTCCGGCGTCTCGGCAAAGAACATCACGGCGCTGTACGGCGCGTCCCCTGCGCCCGCGCCCGCGAATGCAAAGACCGCAAAGGTCTCGCCGGCGCACACGCCGCGGATCGTCGCGAGCTCTTCTTCCCGCGTCACGCGACCCCTGTATCACGAGCCGCGCGAGCTTGTAAATCCGTCGCTCCGCCGCGCAGTTGTCTCGTGTGACGCAGCGCGCTCAGGGTCGCGGCCGGGATCCCCGAAGAAGATCCGTCCGCTTGCCTCCGTCGGATCCGGGGGCTAATAGGGGCGACTCCGCACGGGAGAGACGTTGCCGAAATCGCTGGTCATCACGGAGAAGCCGAGCGTCGCGCGCGACATCGTGGCGGCGCTGGGCGGGTTCACGGAGCACGACGGCTTCTGGGAGTCCGACGACTGGGTCGTGACTTTCTCCGTCGGCCACATCGTCGAGCTGCTTTCGCCCGAGGACGTCGACCCCCAGTACAAGCGCTGGACGCTCGACACGCTCCCGATCCTGCCCGACGAGTTCAAGCTCAAGCAGAAGCAGGGCCAGTCGGAGCGCATCCGCACGATCAAGAAGCTGCTCGAGCGGAAGGACGTCGACGGGGTCGTGAACGCCTGCGACGCGGGCCGCGAGGGCGAGCTGATCTTCCGCGAGATCCTCGAGTATCTCGAGAAGAGCGACAAGCCGACGCGGCGGCTGTGGCTGCAGTCGATGACTCAGGACGCGATCCGCTCCGGCTTCCGCTCCATGGTCGACGGCCACCAGTACGACGGCCTGGGCGCCGCCGCCTCGTGCCGCTCGCGCTCGGACTGGCTGATCGGCATGAACGCCACCCGCGCGCTCACCCGCCGGCTGAAGGGCCGCAAAGAGAAGACCGCCTGGTCCGCGGGCCGCGTGCAGACGCCGACGCTCGCGATCGTGGTCGACCGCGAGCTCGAGGTGCTGGCGCACGTGCCCCGTCCCTATTGGCAGCTGAACGCGAAGTTCGGCGCCGGCGACGCCGAGTATCTCGGCACCTGGTTCGACCCCGGCTTCAGCGCCCCCGAAGGCGAGGAGCGCGAACTGCGCGACGACCGGATCTTCGACAGCGAGCGCGCCAACCGGCTGCTCGAGAAGGTGACGGGCAAGGCGGGCACGGCGCGCGAGACGCGCAAGCCCAGCCGCGAGACCGCGCCGCCGCTGTTCGATCTGACCAGCTTGCAGCGCGAGGGCAACCGCCGCTTCGGCTGGTCCGCCCGGCGCACGCTGAACGCGGCGCAGCGCTGCTACGAGGCGCACAAGCTGCTCACCTACCCGCGCACCGACTCGCGCTGTCTCCCGAACGACTACCGCGCCAACGTCGACGAGATCCTGCGCACGTTCGCGGGCGAGGGGCCGTTCCAGGCCGAGGCGCAGCCACTGGTCGAGAACGGGCTCGAGAACGCCGACCGCACCTTCGACGACAGCAAGGTCTCGGACCACTTCGCGATCATCCCGACCGGGAAGCTCCCCGACGCGAATCTGTCGGGCGACGACCAGCGGCTGTACGACCTCGTGACTCGCCGCTTCCTGGCCAGCTTCCACCCGGCCGCGGTCTGGACGCGCGTCGAGCGCGTGACCGAGGTCGCGGGCGAGTCGTTCCGGTCGCGCGCGCGCACGCTCGACGAGCCGGGCTGGCGCGCGGTGATCGGCCAGACCGAGCAGGAAGACCAGGCGCTGCCGCCGCTCCTGGCCGGCCAGGACGAGGCCGAGGGCGTCGCGGTGCGCACCCAGGAGGTCGAGCTCGCGGCCGAGAAGACGAAGCCCCCCGCGCGCATCACCGAGGCGCGGCTCTTGTCGCTGATGGAGTCGGCCGGCCAGGACATCGAGGACGAGGAGATCGCCGCGGCCATCTCCGAGAAGGGTATCGGCACGCCCGCCACGCGCGCGGACGTGATCGAGAACCTGATCGCGAAGAGCTATCTGGTGCGCGCCGGCAAGTCACTCCGGCCGACGGTGAAGGGCATCCGCCTGGTCGACGTGCTGCGCCGGATCAAGATCGACCGGCTGGCCTCGGCCGCGCTCACCGGCGAGCTCGAGTACGACCTGCGCCGCGTCGAGCGCCGCTCGATGACGGCGAAGCAGTTCATGGACGAGATCGTCGACTACACCAAGCAGATCGTCGACATCGCGGTCTCGTTCCAGTACGAGGACCTGTATCCCGACGAGGAGTCACTCGGCAAGTGCCCGCTGTGCAGCCGGCCGGTGTTCGAGCGCTCCTGGTTCTACCGCTGTCTCGAGGTGCCCGGCGCGACCGAAGAGACCGACTGCCGCTTCCGCATCTGGAAGGACAAGTCGGGCCGCTACATGGACCGCCAGACCGTGCGCACGCTGCTCGAGAAGGGCGAGACCGACGAGCTCGAGGGCTTCGCGGCGCGCGACGGGCGCACCTACAACGCGCGACTCACGCTCGAAGACGGCGAGGTCGTGATCCACGGCGTCGCCGGCAGCGCGGGCGAGCGCGTGACCGAAGCGCCCGAGTACGACGTGAACGACGAGCCGCTCGGTCCCTGTCCGATGGGCTGCGGCTCGCAGGTGGTGGAGACGCCGACTCACTTCCAGTGCCAGGCGGGCATCGCCAAGGCCGCGGAGAACGCCGAGAAGGCGCGCGCGTTCGAGGCCGCCCAGCCGAAGGACGCCAAGCGCCGCAAGCGCTGGAAGGCCGCGCCCGAGGACCAGCCGTGTCCGTTCCTCTTGCCGCGCACGGTGTGCAAGCGCGAGATCACGCGCGACGAGGCGCTGCAGTTCATCGGCCCCAATCGCAAGACCGAGCTGCTCACCGACTTCACCTCGCGCTTCGGCCGGCCGTTCTCGGCGATGCTGTTCCTGAAGGAGAACGGCCGCCACGGCTTCGAGTTCCAGCCGCGCCAGAAGAAGGAGAAGGCCGCGGAGGCCGCCGCGCCGACGGACTCGGCCGAGGCGGCGACGCCGGACGGCGCAGGCGAGACCGCAGCGGGGGAAGCCGGGCCGCGCAAGCGCAAGGCCGCGGCCAAGGGCGGCCGCGCCCCCGGCGCGCGCAAGCCGGCGAACGCCGAGAAACCCGAAGGCCGGAAGACCGCTCGAAGAAAACCGTGAGCTCGATCCGGCGCATCGGCCTCGTGCAGCAGGCGGTCGGCGACGACCTCGAGAAGAACCTCGCGCGCGCCGAGTCGGCGGTGCGCGAGGCAGCGGGCCGGGGCGCCCAGCTCGTGTGTCTGCAGGAGCTCTTCCGCACGAGATACTTCCCGCAGATCGAGGACGCGTCACTCTTCGACCTGGCCGAGACCGTGCCCGGGCCGACCACCGAGCGCATGTCGAAGCTGGCTGCGGACACGGGCACGGTGCTGGTGGTGCCGCTGTTCGAGAAGCGCGCGGCCGGCCTGTATCACAACTCGGCGGTGGTGTTCGAGCGCGACGGCACGCAGCTCGCGCACTACCGCAAGATGCACATCCCCGACGACCCGATGTTCTACGAGAAGTTCTACTTCGCGCCGGGCGACACGGGCTTCCACGCGATCGACAGCTCGGCCGGGCGGATCGGCGTCTTGATCTGCTGGGACCAGTGGTTCCCCGAGGCGGCGCGGCTGCTGGCGCTGGACGGCGCGGAGCTGCTCTTCTACCCGACCGCGATCGGCTATCTCGACGGCGAGACCGAGGCCGAGAACCAGGCCATGCGCGAGTCGTGGCACACCGTGCAGCGCGGCCACGCGATCGCGAACGGCACGTTCGTGTGCGCGGCCAACCGCGTCGGGCGCGAGGGCGGCGTGCGCTTCTGGGGCAGCTCGTTCGTGGCCGACCCGCAGGGTCGCGTGCTCGCGCAGGCGAGTGACTCGGACGAGGCCGTGCTGGTCGTCGAGTGTGACTTGCGCCGCGTCGAGACCCAACGCCGCGGCTGGCCCTTCCTGCGCGATCGCCGGGTCGACGCCTACGGCGACCTGTTGTCGCGCTTCCGGCGCTAGCATGAGCCGCGCGCTGCGCATGCCGGCCGAATGGGAGCCGCACGCGGCGACCTGGGTGGCCTGGCCGCACGCCGAGACCACCTGGCCGGGCTGTCTCGCCGACGCCGAGCGCGAGTTCGAGACGCTGGTGCACGCGCTCGCGCGCTCCGAGCGCGTGGAGCTCGTGGCCCAGACCGAGTCACACGCGGCGCTGCTCACGGAGCGGCTCGAGTCTCTAGTGCGGGCCGGCCGCCTGCGCCTGCACGTGATCCGCACCGACGACGTCTGGATGCGCGACATCGGGCCGACCTTCGTGCGCGACGGCGAGCGCGGGCTGCTGGCGCTCGACTGGAGCTTCAACGCCTGGGGCGGCAAGTACGCGCCCTGGGACCGCGACGACGCGGTCGCGGCGCGCGTCGCGACACTGTCCGGTGTCGCCTGCGAGCGGCCGGGGCTGGTGGTCGAAGGCGGTGCGCTCGAGGTCGACGGCGCCGGCACGCTGCTCGCGACCGAGCCGACGCTGCTCGATCCCAAGCGCAATCCGGGCGTCTCGCGCGAGTCGATCGAGAGCCGCCTGGGCGAGCTCTTGGGCGTGCGCCACGTTGTCTGGCTGGGCGACGGGATCGAGGGCGACGATACCGACGGTCACATCGACGACCTGGCGCGGTTCGTGTCACCCGGCGTGGTGGTGTGCGCGCGCGAGCCCGATCCGAGCGATCCGAATCACGCGCCGCTCGAGGCCTGCGGGGCGGCCCTGCGCGCGGCGCGCGACGCCGCCGGCCGGCCCCTGCGCGTGATCGACCTGCCCATGCCGCCCGCCGTCCGGGCCGGGGCCGACCGGCTGCCCGCGAGCTACGCGAACTTCTACATCGCCAACCGCGAGGTGCTGGTGCCGACCTTCGGCGCGCCCAGCGACCGGCGGGCCCTGGATACCCTGCGCCCGCTGTTTCCCGGCCGTGAGCTGGTCGGCATACCGTCGCGTGCGCTGGTTCGGGGCCTGGGCGCGGTTCACTGTCTCACGCAACAACAGCCGGTGTAGCCTAGGGGGCCGATGCCCCTGGGCCGCCGTGAGTTCGCCAAGTATCACGCGCTCGGCAACGACTATGTCGTGGTCGACGGCGACGCGCTCCGCCCGCGACTGACTCCCGAGCGCGTGCGCGAGCTGTGCGACCGCCACACCGGCATCGGCAGCGACGGCATCCTGGCGCTGCACCGGCCGAGGCGCGGCGAGTGGGGGCTGCGCATCTGGAACCCCGACGGCTCGGAGGCCGAGAAGAGCGGGAACGGCGTGCGCATCTTCGCGCGCTTTCTGTGGGACCTGCGCTACGTGCGCGCCAAGGAGCTCGAGATCGAAACGCCCGGCGGGCGGGTCGGCGCGCGGCTCGCGGTGAGCGGTGGCGAGGTGCGTTCGATCCGCGTCGAGATGGGCCGGGCCTCGTTCCGCTCGACCGACCTGCCGATGCTGGGCCCGCCGCGCGACGTGGTGGACGAGCCGCTGCGCGTGGGCTCGGTCGACCTGCGAGTCACCTGTGTCTCGATCGGCAACCCGCACTGCGTGCGCTTCGTCGACCACCTGCAGCCCGAGGTGCTGCGCAGCCTGGGACCGCAGCTCGAGACGCACCCGCTCTTCCCCAAGCGCACGAACGTGCAGCTCGTCTGCGTGCGTTCGCGCACGCGCCTGGACGCGCTGATCTGGGAGCGCGGCGCAGGCGAGACACTGGCCTCGGGCAGCTCGAGCTGCGCTGTGGCGGCGGCCGCTCACCGGCTCGGGCTGTGCGAGCGCAAGGTCGAGGTGCACATGCCCGGCGGATCGCTCCGGATCGAGATCGCCCCCGACTACGCGCTGCGCATGACCGGCCCCGCCACGCCGGTCTATCGCGGCCTGCTGTTGTAGCCGGCTAGACCGAGTGACTCCGGCCGGCGGGCCGCAGCGCCCGCGCCAGCGCGCGCGCGAGCGGCGGCGCCTCCTCTGGCGCGAGCGTCGAGATCGTGACGCGCAGCGCCGGGCCGCTGCGGATCCGGAAGCGGCTGCCGGTCGCGACCGCGTAGCCGTCGGCCAGCAGCGCCTGCGCGGCGGCCTGCTCGTCCTGCACGGGAATCCAGACCGAGAGCCCGGAACGGCCATGGGCCGGGATCTGCTGCGCGGCCAGCGCCGCGAGCAGGGCCTGGCGCCGCTGGTCGTAGCCGCGCTCGGCGCGGCGCAAGAGCTTGGCGACCTCGCGATCGGCGAGCAGCGCCGCGACCGTGCGCTGCAGCAGGTGACTCACCCAGCGGATCCCGAGCGACAGCCGACCTTCGACGCGCGCCACGGTCGTGGGGTCGCCCGCCAGGAAGGCCAGCCGCAGGTCGGGCCCGAGTGACTTCGAGACCGAGCGCACCACCGCCCAGCGCGGCGTGTGAGCGCCGCACAACGTGCGCGCCGGGGCGCCGGCGACGGCGCCGCCGTGGTCGTCCTCGAGCACCAAGAGCTCGGGATGCGCGCGCAGCAGGCGCGACAGCTCGCGCGCGCGGCGCTCGTCGAGCGCGGAGCCGAAAGGGTTCTGCGCGCGCGTGGTCACGATCAGCGCCGAGACACCCGAGCGCAGCGCGCGTTCGACGTCGCGCGCGAGCGGGCCCGCGTCGTCGACGCCGACCGGCACCGCCGTGAGCCCCAGCGCCGACAGCAGATGGAAGACGGCGGGGAAGCCCGGGTCCTCGACCGCCACGCGATCGCCGGGCCGCAGCCAGGCGACGAGCGCGCGCTCGAGCCCGTCGAGCGCGCCGCTCACGATCGTGACCGCTTCGACCGGGATGCCGTCCGCGGCCAGTGACTCGCGCGCAGTGGCCAACAGCCCGGGCTCGCACACCGGCTCGCCGTAGAGCACGGGCGTGGTGTCGATCGCGCGCAGCGCGGGTGCGAGCGCCGGCAGCAGCGCCGGATCGGGGTTGCCGCTCAACAGGTCGCGCGCGTGCGCCGGAATGCGCGCGGCGGGCTGCGGGCCCAGCGGCGGATGCGGACTCACTGCCGACCCGCGCCGGCCGGCCGCGACCACCAGCCCGCGCTGGCGCAGGCTGCGGTAGGCCGCGGCCACGGTCGTGGGACTCACGCGCAGCGTGTCGGCCAAGGCGCGCACCGTCGGCAGCTGCGCGCCAGGCGCGAGCGACCCGGAACGGACCGAAGCCTCCACGCTGGAAGCGATCTGGACGGCGCTCGCGCCTGTGATATTATGTGACATCACAAAATTGTATTTGTTCTGTTACAAATTGTCAAGTACCTGGAATGAAAAGGATCGAGAGATGAGCGACCTCGCCGTCACCCCCCGCAGCAAGCTGAAACGCTACCCCCAGCGCGGCAGCTTCGACCGCGCCGTCGTGAACGCGATCCTCGACGAGGGCTTCGTCTGTCACGTCTCCTTCCTGTTCCAGGGACAGGCCTGTCTCATCCCGACCGTGTACGCGCGCGCGGGCGAGTGGCTGATCCTGCACGGCGCCACCGCAAACCGCGCGCTGCGGGCGCTGCGCGAGCCCGGCAACCAGGCCTGCATTGCGGTGACTCATATCGATTCGCTGGTGCTTGCGCGCTCAGCCTTCCACCACTCGGTGAACTACCGCTCCGTGATCCTGTATGGCCAGGCCGAGGAGGTCACGGATGCCACCGAGAAGATGGAGGCGCTGCAGGCGCTGATCGAGCACGTGGCGGCCGGGCGCTGGAAGGACGTCCGCCAGCCGAATCGCGAGGAGTTCCTGCGCACGCTGGTGATGCGAGTGCCGATCTCGGAGGGCGCGGCCAAGGTGCGCAATCACGGCGTCGTCGACGACGCCGAAGACCTCGAGCTCGGCTGCTGGGCGGGGCTCGTGCCGATCGAGGTGCGCTACGGCACGCCCGTCCGCGATCCGCAGCTCGCGGCCGAGACGCTCCTGCCGGCCTATCTCGACGGCTACGACCGCAAGCCGCGAGCGAGTCGCTAGCGGCGCGCGATCCGCTCGCGCGCGCGCCTGAACAGCGCGAGCGTGATCGCGTGCAGGAAGTCACCCGTGGCTCTCGGCGCCTTGCCGGCGCAGGCGCGCGCGTGCGTGCCCTCGAGGATGATGCCCAGCTTGAACGAGGCCAGCACCACGTACCACTCCAGCTGACTCACGTCGCGGCCCGAGCTCTGCGCCCAGCGCGCGGCCAGCTCCTCGGGTCGGGGCCAGCCGTCGAGCGCCGCGAAGCCGGCCATCGGGCCGATCGCGAAGCCCTCGCGATCGGGCCAGGTGGCGACGAGCCAGCCCAGGTCGAGCAGCGGGTCGCCGATCGTGCACATCTCCCAGTCGACGATCGCCACGAGCTTCGCGGAGTCATGCGCGTACATCACGTTGCCCAGGTGGTAGTCACCGTGGCTGATCCCCGGACGAGTCAGCGTGGGGCGGTTCGCGTCGAGCCAGGCCGCCACCTCCTCGAGCCCGGGGATCTGCGGGCCGGGATAGCCCGCGTGGCGCGAGTACGACTCGAGCTCGGACATCCAGCGCGTCACCTGGCGCTCGAGAAAGCCCTCGGGCTTGCCGAAATCGGCGAGCCCGACCGCCACGTGGTCGACGCGCGCCAGCCGCGCCGCGGCCTCGGCCGCCTCGAGGCCCATCTCGCGGCGCACGCTCGCGCTGCCGGCGTGCAGCGGCGGCAGCCCGGTCATCGGGTTGAAGCCGTCGACCGGCTCCATCAGATAAAAAACGTAGCCACCCATGACTGACTCGTCGAAGCAGCCGGCGACGAAGCGCGGGTGCGGCACGTCCGAGCCCGCCAGCGCCGCCAGCACGCGGCCCTCGCGGCGCAGCGCCTCGTTGCTGTTCGGGCGCAGGTGCCGGGGCGGGCGGCGCAGCACGTAGTCACGCCCGCCGCGCGCGAAGCGCAGCAGCACGTTCTGCGTCCCGCCCGCGATGCTCGACGCGCGCTCGATCTCTCCGCGCGGCAAGCCCTGGGCGTCCATCCAGCTCGCGAGCGCCGCAAAGTCGACGAGCTCCGCGAGCGATGCATCGATCGCCACGTCCCCCCTTCCCCTCCTGCAGCGCGCAAGCATAGCCGTGCTAGCATCGGGAGCGCGAATCCGGAGGCAAATCGATGGCTTTCGTCGAGTGGACGCTGAAGGGCGTCGAGTACGGGCACTGCAACTGCGCGACCGGCTGCCCGTGTCAGTTCAACTCACTGCCGACGCACGGTCACTGCCGCGCGCACTCGTTCTTCAGGATCGAGCGCGGACGCTTCGGCGACGTCCCGCTCGACGGGCTCGCCTTCGGCTTCCTGGCCATGTGGCCGGGGCCGATCCACCTGGGCGAGGGAACCTGCGTGGTCGTGGTCGACGAGCGCGCCGACGCACGCCAGCGCGCCGCGCTCGAGGCGATCGCGCAGGGCCGGGAGACCGATCCGGGCACGCTCATCACGCAGGTCTTCAGCCTGATGATCACGCGCTACCTGCCCACGATCTACAAGCCGATCGAGCTCACGATCGACGTGGCGGGCGGGCGCGCGCACGTGCGCGTACCAGGCCTGGTGGATGCCGAGGCGACCCCGATCATGAATCCGGTCACCGGCGCGGTGCACCGCGTCTCGATCCAGCTGCCCGAGGGCATGGAGTTCCGCGAGGCGCAGTTCGTGACCGGGCAATGCCGCACCGACGCCGCCTCGCCCGTCGAGCTCACCTTCGACGGCACACACGCGCACCTGGCGCCGATCCATTGGAGCACGCACGGGCTGGTTCGCTGAGCGCGCTCGAGCGCGCGCTGCGGCGCGACCGGCTGTGGATCGCGGTCGGGCTCACGCTCGTGCTCGCTCCGGTCTGGCTGTGGCTCGCGCGCGCCTCGCTCGACATGTACGGCGAGATGACAGGCGCCTCGGCTTGGATGATGGCGGCGCGCTGGGACGCCACTTACACCGCGCTGATCTTCGCGATGTGGACCGCGATGATGGTCGGCATGATGCTGCCCTCGGCGACGCCCGCGCTCTTGGTCTTCGCGCGCGTGGCGCGCAGCGGGCCCGAGCCCGAGCGGCCGGTCTTGCGCACCGCCCTGTTCGCGGCCGGCTATCTCGTGGCCTGGACCGTGTTCAGCGCGGCGGCGACCCTGATCCAGCGCACGCTGGCCACGCGCGCGCTCGTGACTCCCATGATGGAGAGCGCCAGCCCGTATCTGGCGGCGGCGCTGCTCGCGCTGGCCGGCGTCTATCAGTGGAGCGCGGCCAAGCGCTCCTGTCTCGTGCGCTGCCGAACGCCGATGCAGTTCCTCGTCGAGCGTTGGCAGCCGGGAACCTGGGGCGCGCTCCGGCTGGGCGCCGAGCACGGGCTCTACTGCGTGGGCTGCTGCTGGGCCCTGATGCTCCTGCTCTTCGCCGGCGGCGTGATGAGCCTGTACTGGATCGCGGGTCTCTCGCTGTTCGTGCTGTACGAGAAGATCGGCCCCGCGACCCGCTTTAGTGACCGCGCGGTGGGCGCCGCGCTCGTGGCGGCCGGCGCGGCGCTCGCGCTAGCGCACGTCGTTCGCGGCTGACTCGGCGCCGCGCGCCAGCTCGTCGCGGATCGCCATCTCGATGTCGTAGTAGGAGCCCTCGCCCGACCAGTGGCGCGCAACCCGGCCGCGCCGGTCGACGAGATAGACGGCCGGCCAGTACTCGTTCTGGTAGGCCTTCCAGGTCTTGTAAGTCGTGTCTTCCGCCACCGGGTACTTGATGCCGAAGCGCTCCACGGCGTCGGCGATCGCCTCGGGCTTCGCCTCTTCGGGCGTCTCGGGCGTGTGCACGCCGACCACCACCAGACCCTCTGCGCGATAGCGCGCGTCCCACTTGGCCACGTGCGGCAACGTGGCGATGCAGTTGCTGCAGGCCAGCGTCCAGAAGTCGATCAGCACCACCTTGCCGCGCAGCCCGGCCAGCGTGAGCGGGTCGCTGTTCAGCCAGCGCTCGATGCCCGCGAACTCGGGCGCCGCGGGACCCGCGGCGGCCGCGCCGTCGCTCCCGACGCGCGTCCAGAGCTGGCTCCGGCCCAGCGCGTGATAGCCGAGATAGCCCAGAACCACGAGCTGGCCGTCGGCGTCGAGTGACAGGTTGCAGCGATAGGTCTGGACCGCCTCGCGGTCGTAGATGAAGCCCTCGTAGCTGCCGTCGGCCGCGGGCAGGAAGTTCGACAGCAGCACCAATCCGAGCCCGGGCTTCTGGCCGAGGTCCTTGCCCGGGTCCGACATGGAGTGATTCGCCAGCACTTTCACCACCGTGCCGCAGAAGGCCGCGCCGCAGGGCTGGATCTCGACCTCGAGGTTGCCGCTGGCCGTACGCCAGGTGCCCTCGATGTTCGACCCGGCCGACGCCGAGCCAGCCCCCAGAGCCGCCAGCAGCGCCGCGCAGAAGATCGCGCTCTTCATCCCGGCCTCCCGAATCTAAGCATTGATTACACGGCTGGGACGCGCGCGGTCAAGGAAATAATCACTGATTGCATTCGAGCCTCGGCGCGTGCTAACGCTGCGGCATGCGAAAGCACGCGCCCGCCGCCGTCCGGCCGAAGCGGCGCGGCCGCTATCACCACGGCCACCTGCGCGAGGCGCTGCTCGAGGCGGCCGAGCGCATGATCGAGGAAGAGGGGCCCGAGTCCGTGACCGTGCGCGAGGCGGCGCGCCGCGCGGGCGTCTCGCCGGGCGCGCCCTTCCGCCACTTCGCCAGCCGCACCGCGCTCATGACCGCGGTCGCCGAGCGCGCCATGCAGCGCTTCAAGGACGAGATCGCGCGCGCCGAGGCCTCGGTCGACGCCGACGACTCGCGCGCGCGCTACCTGGCGCTGGGCCGCGCCTACCTGCGCTGGGCCACGCGCCACCCGGCCCAGTTCCGGGTGATCTCGACGCGCAGCCTGATCGACTTCGAAGGCAGTGACTCGCTGCGGCGCGACAACGATGCGATCCGCGCGCTGATGCGCGAGATCGTGGCCCAGGGCCAGTCGCGCGGGCAGATGCGCGCCGCCGACCCGGACGCGCTGGAGCTCCTCGCCAAGGCGCTCTCCTACGGGCTGGCCCGGATGTACGTGGACGGCCACTTCCCGCAGTGGGACGTCTCGCAGCGCGAGGCACCGGCCGCCATGCAGCGGGTGCTCGAGCTGCTCCTAGGCCTCCTGACGCCCTGAACGCGGGCAGGCTGACCACGCGCGGCGTTTCTTCGGAAGATGCCTATCTGACCGAGGAATCAGCGAAAAATAAAATAAAACTCCCTTATAAAAAATACTTCCCTGCCCCAGATGGGTGGTTTACGCTGCGAACGCTTCATTCAGATGCGGGCTCGTCGGTGAGTTTTCGAGGGAGCGATTTTCCGATGCGCGCTGTCTCGCGGTGGTTCTCGGGTGTGGTGGCAGGGGGTCTGGTCCTGGCGGCGGCCTCGGCGCAGGCCATGTCGATCAGTCCGAACCCGGTCTCGGAAGTTCGGACAGCGGGCGCGCCGGGCGGGTCGCTGTCGGCGAACGTCTCGGAGCTCTCGATCTCGGGCAACGTGGCCACGTTCCAGCTCACGGTCGTGACCGGTTCGATCGTCGGCATCGACATCGGCATGCTGCTCAACAACCTGGGCTCGCCCACGGTGCTCGACCTGGTGACGGGCGCGAGCTTCGCGGGCACCAGCGGCACCGGCGGCACGGCCAGCCTGGGCGGTGGCGGCACCCAGGCCCAGTTCGACTTCACGAGCGCGATCGGCGCCGGCCAGAGCAGCAAGCAGCTGGTGGTGACCTTCGCGTCGGCGGTGCCCACCGGCTTCTTCGGCTCGGTGAACTTCGACAACGGCTTCGTGACCACGAAGACCTACCAGGTGCTGCCCGAGCCGGGCGTCCTGTCGCTCTTCGGGCTCGCGCTCGCCGGCCTCGCCCGGCGCCGCGCCGCGCGCTGACATCGGATCGAATCGGGAGTCACTGCCATGAAGCTGCGTTTCCTCGCCTCGCTCTCTGCCCTGTTCGTCCTGGGCCTCACTCCGCTCGCGGCCAGCGCCAACGGCTGGTGGCACGTGAGCCCGAAGTGCGACCCCGACAGCGTGGGCTCCGGGAACGTCGTGATCTCGGACTCGGTGACCGGCTCGTTCTGGTCGTTCGAGGTCGACTACGAGGTCTACTCGGCCGACAACTGCGCGAACCCGAAGCCGGTGAAGGGCAGCTTCACCTACGTGTACACGGTCACCTTCTCCGACGAGGGACCGATCCCGAACCTCTCCCTGCAGAACCTGCGCGTGCTGGTGGCGAACTCGAGCTACGTGCTGCAGGCGGGCTATCTGACCGGTGGCCCGGGCGGCGCGCCCGCAAGCGTCGACGTGGCGACCACGCCCGCGAACTCGGTCACCGCGAGCTTCGCCGACGGCGCGCTCTCGCTGGGTGACACGAGCCTGCCGATCTTCGTGGTGTCTCCGTACCAGCCCGGCGCGGGCGTGGTGAATCTGCAGGTCACCGCCTTCACCGGCGCGGGGGCCGCGCTCGTGCCCAGCGCGCTGCCGCAGGCCTGCCCCTGCACGAGCTCGTACTGGGTGCTGCGCAACACCGGCTGGATCTTCTTCCTGGCCGACTTCCCCGGCGCCCAGCTCGAGCAGATCAAGCAGCGCGCGGTCGACCTGTCGGGCGGCTTCTTCACCAGCAAGACCGACCTCTTCAACTCACTCATCTTCCCGGGCATCCTCGACGTGAAGAAGAAGGCGAAGAAGGAGCTGGCGGCGCTCTTGTTGAACGTGGCCGCGGGCGACCTGTTCCCGGGCAACACCAAGTGCCGCCTGTTCCTGGGCACGCAGCTCGACCAGGACGGCGACGGCACCGCGGATGGCACCGTGGGCGACGAGATCGGCGTCCTGATCTCGGAGATCCAGTCGGGTGACTTCGTGCAACAGCTCGACGCGCTGTCCGAGGCCGCGCAGATCAACAACGGCCAGGACGTGCTCGGGATGACGCTCTTCCATTGAGCGGCCGGTTCGCCGCCGGAGTCGCCGCGGGGCTCGCGCTCGCCGCGCTGGCCTGGCTCGCGGCCGGCTTCTGGCCGCGCGGGCCCGCGCCGGTGCAGGTGGTGTCGACGTTCTCGCGCGAGGAGCCGGTGAGTCCGGCCGCAGCGGCGGCTCCCGCTCCGACGGCGCCGGCGGTCGAAGTCACTGCGAAGGTATCGGCCGCGCCGGCACCCGCGGCGCCGTCCGAGACGCCGAAATACTCGCGCGACTACCCGGTCTACGAGAAGCTCGTGACTCGGCCGCTGAGCCGCGAGCCGCACCAGCTATTGGGCGCCTGGGACGAGGACCCCGCCAGCGCGCAGCCCGGTGAGCGCCGCGCCTTCGTGCTGGCCGTGTCGCCGGGTCAGTCCGACCAGAGCCTCGAGGCGCTTGCGCGCGACGTGCGCGAGCGCAACCTCGACGCGCGGGTGCTCGACGTGCGCATCTACGACGACGCCGGCGCGGCCCTGGGCCCGCGCGTCGCCGACGGCGGCCAGCGCGCGCGCCAGCACCTGGTGGCTTCGGTCGAGCGCAATCCCGCTGCGGCGGTCGACGCGATCCGCGTGCGCGGCCGGGCGCTCGAGCCCTAGCCGCGCAGGGTGGCGCGCAGCCAGCGCCAGCCGGCGGCGGGCGTGGGCGACATGCGGAACATCGCGCCGCGCACCCGGCGCAGCCGCCGCCCGCGGTTGCGCGTGCACAGGTCGGCGTAGAGCTTCCGCGCCTCGGGCCGGGCGCCCGATTTCGCGAGCAGCCGGGCCAGCGCCATCGTGGCCTCGAACTGACCCGGCTCGATCTTCACCGCCATGCGCAACAGCCGCACCGCGGATTGCCGCTCGCGGCGACGCCGGAAGTGACTGCTGCCATCGAGCAGGTCGCGGATCGCCTCGGGCAGGCGCTCGCGCTTCACGTCGAGCTGGGCCATGCGCTCCCACAGCTCCACGCGCTTGGGCAAGTGACTCACGGCCTGGCGGAACACCGCCACGGCCTTGTCGTCGAAGGCTTCCTTCTCGTAGCACTCGGCGGCGGCCAGAAATTTCTGCCGCGCCTCCTCGGGCTGCTTGGTCTTCGCGAGCAGGCCCGCGAGCTTGACCAGGATCACCGGGTTGTCCGGCTCCTGCGCCAGCACCTTGCGGTACTCGGCGATCGCCTTCTTGCGCTTGCCGCGGCCCTCGGCCTTGGCCGCGCGCGAGAGACTCTCGCTGCGATTGTATTTCGCCTTGCCGAACCAGCCCACGCCCGAAAGCTTAGCGAAGACTCAAGTAGGCGCGATCACGAGCGTGGCGACGCCGCAAGTGTCTCGCTCGACCGTGAGGACTCTGGTGCCCGGCTTGTTTCCGTTGCGGACAGGCGAGACGGAGAAGCCGGCCTCGAGCAGGCGCGCGCGCGCCGCGTCCGCGTCCGGCACGCGCCAGGCCAGCCCCCAGAGCTCGTCGGGCTTGGCGGGATCGGGCGCGGCGCCGAGCAGGCTCGCGACCTCGACCGTGACTCCGCCCACGCGGAAGAACTGCAGCCGCACCTTGCGCTCGGGGAAGCTCTTGTCGAGCGCCAGGCGCAGCCCGAGTGACTCGCCGTAGAGCTTCCGGGTCGCGTCCGGGTCGGCGCTGCGCACCACCACGTGATCGAGCCCCTCCACGGCGGCGACCTGCGGCACCGTGACTCGCGCGGGCGGGAGCGCGTCCGCCGGCGACAGATGCTCGATCGCAAAGGCCAGCACGCCGCGCGTGGCGGACTCCGGCAGGTGCACGTTGCGCCAGCGGCGCACGGCACCGGTCGTCGAGTCCGTACCCGAGCCCTCGAGCGGATCGGCGGCCGGCAGCCCGCGCGCGCGGAGCTCCGCGGCGGTCTCGTCCGCGTCGTCGGTGCCGAACGCGAAGCCCACCACGCCCTCGCCCGCGCGCTCGAGCCGCTCGCGCACGCGGCTCGCGAACGGCCCTTCGCCCACCACGCCCAGGAGCTCGAGATAGGTGTTCGCCAGCCGGAACAGCGTGTTCGCCGTGCCCTGCCCCGGGTGCGCGCCGCGCCAGGACGGCGCGCGGCCCAAGAGCCGCGCGTAGGTATCGGTGGCGGACTCGAGTTCGCGCACCGCGACGATCACGTGGTCGAGCGAGTGCAGCACGTCAGCGCTCGGCCACGTCCTTCGCCGGCTTCTTGCAGCCGGACTTCGGCAAGTCCTCGGCCGTGAACGCGTCGTGGTCGACGTAGCCCTGGAAGATCTCGCAGCGCAGCTTGTCGTCCATGCGCGAGTCACCCGCCATCTTCGCGAGCACCGACTCCTTCGTGACCGCCTGGCGCTCCATGCGGATGCCGCCGCCCGCGTGCGTGTCGAACACGATCCCCTTGTCGGCGCCGTCCGCATTGTCCCACGCCTTCCACTCCGGCAAGTCACCCGCGCGGCCGCGTCCCGGCGAGCCGCTGTAGGCGAACTGCGCCCAGTAGGAGGACATCGCGTCGGCGAGCTCCTCGCGGCCCGCGCGGTTCTGCTCCGTCCACATGCGTTCGAACGCCTCCATGCGGAAGTTCTTGAACACGAACGGGATCTCGAGCCCGTGCGCGGCGCCCAGCAGCACCGAGAAGTCGCTCCAGAGCAGCTTCGGCTCCTCGTCCCAGTCGAAGCGGTAGGCGTACACGCTCGGCCCCTGCACGTTGCGCATGTCGCGCGCCGGTGAGTCGACCGCGCCCATCTTCCAGCCCAGCGTTCCGTACTCGGCGCTCACGTCGTAGTGATTCACGTCCTTGATCCTGGGCAGGAAGCCGAACCACCAGGTGACCTGGCTGCGGTCCCCGAACATGAAGAGCTTGAGCTCGTCGCGATTGGTGCCCGTGATCACCGGCACCTGGTTGTAGTGACCGTCGGCGAGCCGCTGCTCGATCTCTTCCTGCGGCAGCACCGCGCCGTCGCGAATCACCAGCGGCATGCGCAGCATGCCCCCGAAGCCCTGCCCCTCGCCGCGATAGGCCGCGAAGACCGCGTCGGGGCTCGCAGCGCGGAGCTTCGCCGCCAGCTCGCCTGCAGACAGCTCTGCCACGCTCTTCTGCGCGAGCTCGGGCTCGAGCTCGGGAAAAAGCACGTGCGGAGTGACTTCGGCCGAGGAGCGCTCGTCGCCCGGCTCGGCCGCGCTCTTCGGGTTCTGGGCCTTGGCCAAGGTGGCCCCGTTCAGGCCCCCGCTCTCCGAGATCGCGCGCTGGAACAGGCCGGCGGCGCGCGGCGACACGAGCAGGCTGTACACGTCGACGCCACCCGCCGACTCACCGAAGATGGTCACGTTCTGTGAGTCGCCCCCGAACGCCGGGATCTCGGCGCGCACCCACTTCAAGGCCTGGATCAGGTCGAGCGTGCCCCAGTTGCCCGAGCGCCCGTCGTCGTCGGCGGCGTCGGCCACCAGCGCCGGGTGCCGGAACCAGCCGAACGGCCCGAGCCGGTAGTTCACCGTGACCACCACCACGTCGTAGGCGGCCGCGAGCTCGCTGCCGTCGTAGCCGTCGCCGCGACCCACGGTGTTCCCGCCGCCGTGGATCCAGAACATGACCGGCCAATGGTGGAGCTTGGCCTCGCTGGCCGAGGCGCGCGGCGCGTACACGTTGAGATACAGACAGTCCTCGTTGCCGGCGAGCGAGCCCGGCTTCAGCTCGGGGGTGCCCGAGAGCAGACCCGCGACCTGCATGCAGGGCGAGCCCGCGCGCAGTGACTCGCGCGTGCCGCTCCAGGGCGCGGGCGGTCGCGGCGGCCGCCAGCGCAGGTCGGCGACGGGCGGCGCGGCGAATGGGATGCCCAGCCAGCCCTGTGACTTCTCGTTGGCCGCGAAGCCGACCAGCTCACCGGACGAGATCGTCCGCTTCGAGTCCGGATCCGCCGTCCGTTCGACCACGTGCGGCGCCCGGCCGCGGCCTAAGCCGAGCGCTACGAGGACGACCGCTCCGAGGATGAAGATCAGAAAACCGAGGACCAGTGCGGACTTGCGCATGAGCCCCTCCTGCTGACGACGCGCCAGTCTACACCGTGGGAGTCACTGCGGGCGAAGTTGGTCGAGACTCCCTCCCTGGATGCGCTCGAACTCCTGGGCGATGTGCGGCGGTGCGTGCGGACGCTGATACATGCGCTTCATGTAGGCGGTGAGCGCCGGGAAGCCGGCGAGCAAGTTCTGCTCGTCGGCCCAGTCGAGCGTGTAGGCGGTGATGAAGTCACCCACGGAGACCCGGTCGCCGACCAGGAATTGACGCCCGGAGAGATGTGAGTCGAGCACCGGCGCCAGCGCCTTGAAGTCCGCCGTCGCGTTCTGGAGCTCCGCCGGAATGCGCCGCGACTCGGGATAGAGCGCCGCGTGCTTGGCCATGCGCCAGAGCGGCTGCTCGAGCTCGGTCACCACGAAGAACAGCCAGCGATAGAGGTCCGCGCGCTGCACCGGGTCCTTCGGCACGAAGCCCTTCTCGGGATACTTCTCGCCCAGATAGAGCGCGATCGCGACGGACTCGAACAGCACCACCTCGCCGTCGACCAGCACCGGCAGCTTGCCCGCGGGGTTCAGCTTCAGGAAGTCGGGCGAGCGGTTCTCGCCCTTCCTGAGATCGACCACCTGGGATTCGAAGGGGATTCCGAGCTCCTGCAGCACCCAGCGATCGCGAATCGAACGGGTCGGACCGAACTCGTAGAGCTTCATGGGGATGACCTCCGCTTCTCCATAGGACGATCGTCGGGAGCGAACTCCGACAATCCCAGCAGCTCGATGAGCCGGTCGGCAACCGCTTCCGGAGCGAGCCCCGTGGTGTCGATCTTGGGCTCCGGCAGCGCCTGGATCTCTGCGAGCTTGCCCAGGCCGTAGTCGAGGAGCCGCGCGCGCTCCGGGTCCGCGCGATGGCGCGCCGCGAGCGCCTGGGGCGACGCCACGAGATAGACGATGCGGAGCGAATGGTAGCGCCCGCCCATGCCGTCGGTGACGCGTTTCACGAGCTCGGGATTCGCGAAAACCCAGCTCACGAACACGAGCGGTAGCCGCGCCTCGAGATAGCCGCGCAGTACCGCGTTCACGTTGCGGCCGAACAGCGCGCCGTACGGCTCGGCCACGTCGAATGGCTTCACGCGCCACACCTCGTCGGCGTCGAGACACGCGCAGCGCTCGAGCTTGCGCTGCAGGTGCACGAGCACGGTGGACTTGCCGACCGCGGGCGGCCCGCCGATCAGGTAGAGCCGGCTCATCGGCTCACCCGCCGCAGATCCCAGCCGCACTGGTAAGTCGGGCCCGTGGTCGTCGGTGACACGCTGAGCTGGATCTCTCCCTCGGCCATCTTCACTCGCACCGTCTCCGAACGGCACTCGTCCGGGTCCTTCGCGGTCGGATCGTACGGCCGGAACGAACGCGCGCGAATCGACCAGTCACCCGGCTCGAGCGGTACGCAGTCACTCTCGCCCCCGGTGATGAACACGACGTCGTGGAAGTGCCCGCCGCGGCCGGCCAGGATCCGAACCGGAAAGACGTTCATGGATCCGTTGTCTTCGTCCCGCTGCACGCACAGCCGCCCGGGCGGCACCCGTTCGACAGGGCCAGGTGGGCCGGCTGCCCAGCCTCCATACAGCTTCTTCGCCGCCACGCCGTAGTAAGTCTTGTTCTCCTTGGAGTCGTAGCGCGCGAGATGGTCATAGATCGCGAAGCTCGGCGACCGCGGGTCGCCGTGCTGAATCTGAAACGTCGTGTAGAACTCGATCTCGGTGAAGCCGGGGCAGCGGCGCCGGACGTCGCGGACGATCCGCTGGACAGTCTTCGTGGTTTCGACGTCCTCGTGATGTGCAATGGCGAAGACGGTGTGTCTCTCGCCATCGTCTTCGATCCCGACCATTCGGTACCTCGGGTCGAACAGCTCGTAACTCGAGGCCGGCCGCAGGGTCGGCGTTCGGAACTCGTCGCCCGCCCACGCCAGGGGGGAGGTTCCCAGAAGAGCGGTCATTGCGAGCATCCAGCCCTTCATCGGACCCGAGTCTCTCGCTCCGCGGCGATCTCGTCCAGCAACGGCTCGCGGGCGCGGAAGGGCTCGCTCTCGCGCGGCCAGTGCAGCACCAGGTCCGTGAAGCCGAGCTCGCGGTAGCGCGCCGCGGCGCGGCGGAAATCTTCGACTGACTGGACGGCGGTGTCGAAGCCCAGGAGCGCGAGCCGGCGCAGACTGTCCGGCGCACGGCCGTTCGCTGCACAGACGCGATCGAGCTCTGCCACCCGCTCCACCGGGTTGCCGCGGCCCTCGACCCAGACCCAGGTCTCGGCGAAGCGCGCGGCGAGCTTCATGCCGCGCGGACCGGTCGCCGCGATCGCGAACGGGACGCGGGGTGCCTGCACGCAGCCGGGGATGTTGCGGGCCTCGTGCGCCGAATAGTAGCGCCCCGAGTGACTCACGCGCGGCTCCCGCAACAGGCGGTCGAGCAGGGTCACGAACTCCTCGAAGCGCTCGCTGCGCTCGCGCCGCGACCAGGGCTCCTGCCCCAACATCGTCGCGTCGAACGTGTCGCTGCCGGCGCCGAGCCCGGCGCACAGACGCCCCCGGCACAGGTCGTCGAGCGTCATCAGCTCCTTGGCGAACGGCACCGGGTGGCGGAAGTTCGGCGACGCCACCAGCGTGCCGAGCCGGATCCGGCTCGTGACTTGTGCCGCGGCGGCCAGCGTGGGCACGGCGCCGAACCAGTCCGCGTCGCGGAAGCTGCGCCAGGCCAGGTGGTCGTAGGTCCAGGCGTGATCGAAGCCCAGCGCGTCGGCGCGCTGCCAGCGCTCGCGCGCGACCGACCAGCGCGCTTCCGGCAGGATCAGGAGCCCGAGTCGGAGTGCCCCCGCCGACCCGGCCACGCTCAGTCGCGCTTGCGCAGGTTCGCCGGCAGCACGCGCTTGCGCAGGCGCAAACTCTTGGGAGTGACTTCCAGGAGCTCGTCTTCCTCGATCCACTCGAGCGCCGACTCGATCGTGAAGCGGCGCGGCGGGGTCAGGATCTCGGCCTCGTCGTGACCGGTGTTGCGCACGTTGGTGAGCTTCTTGGCGCGAGTCACGTTCACGTTCATGTCCCGGGGCCGGCGGTTCTCGCCCACGACCTGGCCCTCGTACACGTTCTCGCCCGCGCCGATGAACATGGTGGCGCGCTCCTGGATGTTGAACAGCGCGTGCGCGGTCGAGCGCCCGGTGTCGCTGGCGACGATCGCGCCCATGCCGCGGCCGCTGAGCTCGCCCGCGAACGGCTCGTAGCCGCGCACGGTGCGGTAGAGCGTGCCCTCGCCACGTGTATCGGTCAGAAACTCGGTGCGGTAGCCGAACAGGCCGCGGCTCGGCACGACGAAGTTCAAGAGCGTTCGGCCGCCGCGGTTCTCCATCTGGGTGAGTCGTCCGCGCCGCGCGCCGAGCTTTTCCATGACCGCGCCGGTGGCTTCCTGCGGCACTTCGGCCACCACGTCTTCCACCGGCTCGCAGCGCACGTGGTCGATCGTGCGCTCGATGATCTGCGGCTGCGAGACCGCGAACTCGTAGCCCTCGCGGCGCATGGTCTCGATCAGCACCGCGATCTGCAGCTCGCCGCGGCCGGCGACCTCGAAGGTGTCGGTGGTCTCGCCGCTGGTCAGCCGGATGGACACGTTGGTCAGCACCTCACGGCGCAGCCGGTCGCCGATCTGGCGGCTGGTCACGAACTTTCCTTCCTGACCCGCGAACGGCGAGTTGTTGACCGAGAAGCGCACCGCCACCGTGGGCGGATCGATCGCGATCCTCGGCAGTGACTCGAGCGCGTCGGGCGGGCAGACCGTGTCGCCGATCTCGATCGTGTCGACGCCCGCGATGATCGCGATCTCGCCCGCCGAGGCCTCCTCGCGCTCCACGCGCTCGAGCCCGTGCGGCGCGAACAGCTTGGTGATGCGGAAAGTCTGCGGCTCGCCCTGCTCGGGGATGCGCGCCACGGTGACTCCGCGGCGCAGCGTGCCGCGCTCGACGCGCCCGATCACGAGCCGGCCCACGAACTCGTCCCAGCCCAGCGTGACTGCCTGGAACTGCAGCGGCCCGTCGACGTCGACCTCGGGCGGCGGCGCCTGCTCGAGGATCATGTCGAGCAGCGGCCGCAGGTCCTTGCGCGGCGCCTCGGCCTCGAGCGCGGCCGTGCCCTGCTTGGCCGAGGTGTACACGATCGGAAAGTCGAGCTGGCGGTCGTCGGCGCCGAGCTCCACCAAGAGATCGAAGACCTCGTTGATCACTTCGTGCGCGCGCTGCTCGGGGCGGTCGATCTTGTTCACGACCACGATCGGGCGCAGCCCGCGCGCCAGCGCCTTGCCCAGCACGAAGCGCGTCTGCGGCATCACGCCCTCGACCGCGTCCACGAGCAGGAGCACCGCGTCGACCATGCCCATGACCCGCTCGACCTCGCCGCCGAAGTCGGCGTGGCCCGGCGTGTCGACGAGCTGGATGCGCACGCCCTCGTACTCCACCGCCGTGGACTTGGCGTGGATGGTGATTCCGCGCTCGCGCTCCAGGTCCTCGCTGTCCATCGCGCGTTCCTGCACTTCCTGGTTGGCGCGGAACGTGCCCGTCTGGCGCAGCAGGCCGTCCAGCAAGGTGGTCTTGCCGTGGTCGACGTGCGCAATGATGGCCAGGTTGCGGATGTCTTTGCGGGGGCCACGCATGGCGGGGCGGGACGGTAAGATCACCGCCCGCCGCTGTCCACAGAGGATCGCCGGGCGTCAGCCGCCGCTGATCACGCTCGCCATCCAGGCGCCCCAGAAGCTCAGGCCGACCACGAAGCCCGTGATTGCCACTCGTTCGAGATCCGTCATGGAGGTGAGCATCCACCTGCGCGCGCTCCCGCGCAGTGAAAGCCTTCATACGAGCCTGACTCGATCCCACGGGACCCGCCCGCGGCGTTAATATGCCGGCCCGATGTCCACCGACCGCGTCGCCAGGATCCACGTCCACCACGGCTTCGAGCCAGCGCTGGGCGAGGCCATCGCGGCACAGCTGCGCGCCGCCATGGGCGCGGAGCGCGAGATCGTGGTCTCGCACAAGGACGAGGAGCTGCGCCAGGTGATCGGCGAAGTCGAGGTGATGCTCGCCTTCCGCCCGCCGCGCGGGATCTGGGCGGGCGCGCGCCGGCTGCGGCTGATCCAGATGATGGGCGCGGGCGTCGACGCGCTCCTGCCCGCGCCGGACCTGCCGCCGCAGGTGCGAGTCACGAACGCCCGCGGCCTGCACGGGGCACAGATGAGCGAGTTCGCGCTGGCGATGATGCTGGCGCTCGCCAAGCGCATCCCGCGCGCGCTCGAGCAGAAACAGGCGCACCAGTGGAAGATCTACGGCATGCCGCAGCTCGCCGGGAAGACGCTCGGCATTCTCGGCCTGGGCGCCATCGGCGCAGCCGTGGCCGAGAAGGCGGTCGCCTTCGGCATGCGCGTGATCGGCACGCAGCGCGATCCCAAGCCCACCCCGAACGTCGAGCGGACCTTCGGCGGCGCGGACGCCAGCGAGCGCGTGCTGCGCGAGAGTGAGTTCGCGGTCGTGCTCTTGCCGCTCACGCCCGAGACGCGCGGCTCGATCGGCGCGCGCGAGCTCGACTGGCTGCCGCAGGGCGCATACCTGGTGAACCTGGCGCGCGGCGGAATCGTCGACGAGGCGGCCCTGCTCGAGCGCCTGCGCTCCGGCCGGATCGGCGGCGCCGCCTTCGACGTGTTCTCGCGCGAGCCGCTGCCCACTGACCACCCGCTGTGGGATGCGCCCAATCTGATCATGACTCCACACGTCGCCGGGCTCGAGCCCGACTACATGAAGAAGCTCATGAAGCTCGCGGTCGACAACGTGAGTCGGCTCGAGAAGGGCGAGCCGCTCGTGAACGAAGTCGACCGCGCGCGGGGGTACTGAGTGAGACTCGCGGGCAAGCGCGCGATCGTGACCGGGGCGGCCAGCGGGATCGGGCGCGCGAGCGCGGTCCTGTTCGCCGCCGAAGGCGCGGCTGTGGTCGCGGTCGACGTGGCCGACGAGCTCGACGGCACGCGCCGCGAGATCGAGCGGGCCGGCGGCAGGTGCCTGGCGCGCAAGCTCGACGCCGCCGACGAGGCAGCGGTCCAGTCACTCGTGAACGAGTGCGTCAAGGAATTCGGCGGGCTCGAGGTCGTTTACGCGAACGCCGGCATCGGCGGCGGACTGGTGCCGTTCTTCGAGCTCTCGGCCAGTGACTGGGAGCGCGTGCTGCGCGTGAACCTGATCGGCCCGTTCCTGGCGATCAAGTGCGCCTCCGCTCACATGCGCGCACACGGCGGCGGCTCGATCGTCTGCACGGCCTCGGTCGCCGGACTGCGCTCGGGCGCGGGCGGCACGCCGTACAGCGCCAGCAAGGCCGGAGTGATCAGCCTGGTGCAGACCGCCGCGAACCAGCTCAGCGGCACGGGCGTGCGCGTGAACGCGATCTGCCCGGGGCTGATCGAGACCGGCATGACTCGCCCGATCTTCGAGCTGGCCCGCGCCCGCGGCAGCGAGCAGAAGATCGGCCAGCTGAACCCGCTGAAGCGCGCCGGCCAGCCGATCGAGATCGCGCGCATGGCGCTGTTCCTCGCCAGCGACGAGGCCAGCTACGTGAACGGCCAGGCGATCGCGGTCGACGGCGGGCTGTCCTCGAGTCACCCGGTGGTTCCGGGCCGGCTGGCCTAGGGCCGCAACGGGTTTCAGCATCCGTTCCCGCTCCCGTGACGTGTCCCTCCTGGAGGGACACATGAGGACGAGGCTCTGGGGTCTGCTGTTCGCCGCAATTCTCTTCGCCCGACCTTCGCAAGGCGTTGCCGCCGCCGTCGACATCACCGTGTCGCTGGTTCCGGGCACCACGGACTGGCAGCTCGTGGTCGACTCCAGCTCGCCGTCGCCGGTGGGCGGGATCGCGCTGGTGCTGTCGAACTCACTCTCGGGCTTCGTCACCGACCTCGGCCAGTACGCGACCGTGATCTGCGCCGACGACGGCTGCCCGGGGATCGATCCCGGAAGCACTTACTCCTTCTCGCTCTCCATCCCGATCACCATGTATCCGCTGACCCTCCAGGAGATCGTGCCCCCGTTCGGCCACGCCGTGCTGGGCACCTTCCACACCAGCACCTCGTCCGCCGCCGACATCCAGGTCCTGCCGGCCTTCAACGGCCTGACGGTGATCGACACGGACGCCCACCTGATCCCGGACTTCTCGATTCAGGTCGTGCCGGAGCCCGGCATCGCAGGACTCTTCGCAGCTTCGCTGGCCCTTCTGCTCGCGCGCCGCCTCGGCTGACCTAGGCGGCCGGAGCGGCCCTCGATCGCGCGCCGGAAGTGCGCGCAGTCGAGTGGATCGCGCGCCCGGCAGGCCAGCGCCTCGTCGATCATGCGTCTCGCCGCCTCCGCCCGGGCGATGCGCTGCTCGAGCTCGGCTCGTTTCCGAAGCAGCAGCCTCCGGCGCGCCGACAGGCTGCGCGTGCCGGTCGCAGCCCGCGTCTCACGCAGCGAGAAGCCGGCCTCCTGACAGAGCAGGATCAGACCTACCCGGTAGGTATCGCTCTCCTCGTAACGGCGCGCGCCCGAGGCACGCGCCGGCGCGCGCAGCACCCCCTGGCTCTCCCAGTGGCGCAGCACCGAGGTCGCCAGATCGAAGCGCCGAGCGAGCTCGCCGATCGCGAGCGACGACCTCCCGTTGGGCTTGGCTCTTGACTTCATGTGCACTTGAAGCTGCACGATCTCGCCATGGCAGGCCAGTTCGACGGCGTGAGCGGCTTGGTCGCGGCGAAAGTCATGGCGCGTGTGAATCGCGACATGGAGGCGCAGGCGATCGAGCGACTCTCGCCTGCGCCGAGTGACAGGGTGCTGGTGCTGGGATTCGGGCCGGGCGTCGGCATCGAGCTGCTGCTGAAGCGACTCGCGCGCGGCCGGGTCCGGGGCGTCGATCCATCGGCCGTGATGGTGAAGGAGGCGGCTCGCCGCAACCGCGCGGCGATCGCCGCCCACAGACTCGAGCTCGTCGAGACCGATGCCGCGCACCTGCCCTTCCCCGACGCGGAGTTCGACGGCGCGATCGCCGTGAACAGCATCCAGCTCTGGGAGCCGCTTCCAGAGAGCTCTAGCGAGGTGGCACGGGTGCTCCGCCCGGGCGCGCGCCTGGTCTCGCTGACTCACGACTGGGCGATCACGCGCCACGCCGCAACGGTCGAGGAGTGGCTCGCGCGTACCGAGACCGCCCTGCTCCGAGCCGGGCTCGGCCAGGCGTCTCGGGCGCTCGGCAGCGCGCGCTCGGGAAGAACCGTCGGCCTGGTGGTGCGCCGGCTCGGCTGACGCCGGCGCGAGGAGCCGAGGCTCGCCTGCAGGTCGAGCCCCGGTCGTAGTCTCGGCGAAGCGGTCGCTGCGCGAGTCAGTTGTTGCTGCAGCCGCAGCCGCTGCACGCGGTCAGGCTCATCGCGAACGGCGCCGCCAGCACCAGAAACAGGGCGATCTTCCACTTGTTCATTGCTCTCACCTCCGATCCGTCCAGTGCGCTGGACGGTGCGAAGAGAGAGCAAAGCGCGGGCCAGACGCGAGCTGCGCTCAGAGGCGGCGGGAGCGCGGAATGTGAACGGAGCGTCGTCGGGTCACTGCCCCTTGTACTCGACGCCCATGATCACCTTGCCCTTGCCCGCCCATTCCTTCTCGCGCAGCTTGAACTTCTGGATCTTGCCGGTGGCGGTCTTGGGCAGGTCGCCGAACTCGACCGCCTTGGGGCACTTGAACGCGGCCAGTGACTCCTTGGTGAAGGCGATGATGTCGGCCTCGCTGCACTGGGCGCCGGGGCGCAGCGAGACGAAGGCCTTGGGCACCTCGCCCCACTTCTCGTGCGGCATCGACACCACCGCGCACTCCATCACCGCCGGGTGGCGCACGATCGCGTTCTCGACCTCGATCGTGGAGATGTTCTCGCCGCCCGAGATGATGATGTCCTTCGAGCGGTCGCGGAGCTCGATGTAGCCGTCGGGGTGCATCACGCCCACGTCGCCCGAGTGGAACCAGCCGCCGGCGAACGCCTTGGCGGTGGCTTCCGGGTCGTTGTAGTAGCCGCGCATCAGGTTGTTGCCGCGCATCACCACCTCGCCCATGGTGCTGCCGTCGGCGGGCACGTCCTTCATCTCCGAGTCGACCACGCGCAGATACACCGCGTGCGGATAGGGCACGCCCTGGCGCGACATCATCTTCGCGCGCGCGCCGGTCTCGAGCTTCTCCCAGCCGTCCTGGAACTCGCAGGTCACGTGCGGGCCATAGGTCTCGGTCAGTCCGTACAAGTGACTGATCTTGATGCCCAGCTTCTCCATCTGCTCGAGCAGGGTGGGCGACGGGGGCGCGCCGCCGGTGCAGGTCGAGATCGGCGGGTCGAAGTGCTTGCCCTGCGCGGCCGGGTCGCTCGCCAGCATGAGCAGCACGGTCGGGGCGCCGTTCAGGTGGGTGACACCCTCCTCGTCGACCAGCCGGAAGATCTCGGCGGGCTCGACCTTGCGCAGACACACCTGCTTTCCGGCGGCGCCGACGAACGCCCAGGCCATGCACCAGCCGTTGCAGTGGAACATGGGCACGGTCCAGACGATGGTCGAGTCACGCGTCAGCGACAGCTTGCCGATCTGACTGAGCGCGTTGAGATAGGCGCCGCGGTGCGTGTACATCACGCCCTTGGGCATGCCGGTGGTGCCCGAGGTGTAGTTGATCGAGATCACGCTCTCTTCGTCGTCGATCGTGTTCTCGACCGGCAGGGTGGGCGCGCCCTTCGCGAACTCGTCCCAGGCGAGCTTGCCGGGCCGCGCCGGGACGATGCCGTCGGGGATCTCGATCACGTGCTGCAGGGCCTTGCGCTGGGGCAGGATCGCGTCGAGCGGCGGGGCGAGCTCGGGATCGACCAGCAGCACCTTCGCGCCGCAGTGATCGAGGATGTAGGCGATCTCGGCCGGCGCGAGCCGGGTGTTGATCGAGACCAGCGGCGCGCCGAGCAGCGGCATGGCGAAGTGCGCCACCAGGTGCGCGGGCGTGTTCGGCGCGAGGATCGCGACCCGATCGCCGGGACCCACGCCGGCGCGCCGCAGCGCTCCCGCCATCGCGCCCACCCGGCGCGCGAGCTCCTGGTAGCTCCAGCGCAGCTTGCCGTGCACCACCGCTTCGCGCTTGGGAAACACCCGCGCGCTGCGCTGCAGCATGACCAGCGGAGTGAGTGGATCGGTCCAGACGTTCGCGTGCGGCTTGGCGGACATTCGTTCCTCTCGTGGGGCTCGAAAGACTACGACTTGTAGCGCTCGCTCGCCGCGTACTTCTCGTCCAGGCCGACGAGCGAGGTGAACTCGGCGAAGGTCATGCGCGCGGCGTCGTCGGCGCGGCTCGTGCCCTTGGCCACGAGCTCGCGGAAGGCGCTCTCGAGCGCGCGCGCGGCGGCGAGCAGGCCGGTGAGCGGGTAGACCACGTACTCGAAGCCCAGCTCGCGCAGCTCGGCCAGCGGCAGGATCGGAGTGACTCCGCCCTCCACCATGTTGGCCATCAACGGCCCCGGGACCTCGCGGCCGATCCGCGCCAGCTCGTCGCGCGACTGCGGAGCCTCGACGAAGATCAGGTCGGCGCCGGCCTCGCGGTACATGCGGCCGCGCCGGATCGCCTCGTCGAGGCCGAGCGGGCCGCGCGCGTCGGTGCGGCCCAGGATCATGAGTCGCGCGCTGCCGCGCGCGTCGACCGCGGCGCGCAGCTTCTGCACGTGCTCCTCGGCGGGAATCACCTGCTTGTCGCGCATGTGGCCGCAGCGCTTGGGCCAGACCTGGTCCTCGAGCAGCATGCCCGCCGCGCCCATGTGCACGAGCTCGCGCACCAGCCGTTGCACGTTCAGCGGCCCGCCGTGGCCGGTGTCGCCGTCGACGATCAGCGGCGTGCGCACCGCTTCCAGGATGCGGCGCGCCTGCAGGAGTGTCTCGGTCTGGGTCAAGAGTCCGAAATCGGGCTCGCCCAGCTGCGTGCCCGCGACCGCGAACCCCGACAGGAACAAGAGCTCGAAGCCCGCGCGCTCGGCGAGCTTCGCGGACAGCGCGTCCCAGACCCCGACCGAGAGCTTCACGCCGTGCACCGTACGAGCTCGCGCGCGTCGCGCAGTGACTCGAGCCGCGATACGACCTCGATCAGGCGCTCGGCGGCGGCGGCGCCGAGCTCGGGAGCCACGCACGCGCGCACCTTGGCCAGGCGCTCCTCGTCGCGCAGCGGAAACTCGGGGGCGCCGCGGGCGTGGCGCGCCGCGACGCGCTCGCGCGTGCCGTCGCTGAACACCGCCTCGACCTCCTCCTCGGCGCCCCGCGCCTCGCGCACCGTCACCCGGCGCAGCAGCGACTGCACGTCGGCGCGCCCCGCGCGCGCGTCTGAGAACGCGCCGAGACCGGGCCAGCCGTCGAGCCAGGCCACGGCCGCGCAGTACGGCAGAGAGAACTTGGCCTCGAGGCCGGTGCGCGGCGTGGGGTAGATCAAGATCAAGAGCCCGAGCGGGTCGCTCGCGATCTCGAGTGACTCGAGCTCGCGCCCTGCCTGCTTCTCGCGCAGCGCCAGCACCCCATCGATCGTGCGGTGCGTGAAGCGGCACGAGGGATACGGCTTCAGCTCGAGCCCGGGCTTCTCGAGCGCGAACGGGCGGCCCAGCGCCGGGAGCACCAGCGGCTTCGCGCCTGCGTACAGGTCGGAGAGACCCATCTGGGCCTCCACGGCATCCTCGCGCGCGGTGACTCCCAGGCGCGCGAGCTCGGCCGCCTCGAGCCCCGCGCGCGCGGCGAGCCCGGCGTGCAGCGGCTTCGTGTCGGTGCCGAAGTTCGCCCGCGTGCCCGAGGCGCGCGAGCCCGCGATGCCGAAGGCGCGCCGGAGCTGGCGCGCGTCGAGCCCGAGCAGCACCCCCGCCGCCGCGGCGGCGCCGAACACGCCCAGGGTCGAGGTCGCGTGCCAGCCCTGCTCGTAGTGCGGCTTGCCCAGTGCCTGGCCGAGCCGTGACTCGACCTCGAAGCCCGCGACGTAGGCGCGCAGCACGTCGGCACCCGAGGCATGACTCGCCTCGGCTGCCGCCAGCACTGCCGGCAGCAGCGGCACCGTCGGGTGGCCGTTCATGGCCCAGCTCACGTCGTCGAAGTCGAGCGCGTGCGCCGCCGCGCCGTTCACCAGCGCCGCGAGCTCGGCCGAGACCGACTCGCCCGTGCCCCAGAGCGTGGCCACCGGTCGCGAGCCCTGGCCCAGCGCGAAGGCGCGCAGCCGGTCCGACACCGGCTCGTGTCGCCCGGCGATCGCGCAGGCGAGTGAGTCGAGGATCGCGGCGCGCGCGGTCGCGCGCACCGCTTCCGGCGCGTCGTCGAGGCGGAGCGCCAGAGCGAAATCGGCCAGGCGCGCGGTCTCGCTCAAGCGCTGCTCACTCAGACACCCGCGAAGCGCGCGATCTCTTTCGCCGACGCCTCGGGCTGCTCCTGCAGGATCAGGTGACCGCAGCGCTCGATCTGCACGACCTGCGCGTTGCGCACGTTCTTGGCCCAGATGTCGGCGTAGGACGGCGCGATGAAGCGGTCCTGCGCGCCCCACAGCACGAGCGTCGGCACGCGGATGCGCCACAGCCGCCGCTCGAGACCGGTCTCGGGCACCGGGAACAAGAACTTCGCGGCGGTGCGGAAGCCCATGAGCAGCGCGATCAGCTGCTCGACCTGCTCGTCGGTCTTGTCGTCCTTGTCACTCATCAGCTTCGTGAGTGCGGACATCCCGACCGCGGCCGGGCACGACATGTCGTGGAACAGGAACGGCAGGAGCTCTTTGATCTCGAGCCCGAACAGGTCGGTCACGGGCGCGTCGTCGCGCCACAGCCCGACGGGCGCGAGCACCGCGAGCTTGCCGACCTCCTTCGGCCGGAGCGCCGCCATTTCGCCCGCGATCCAGCCGCCGAACGACTCGCCGACCAAGAGCGGCTTCTCGAGTCCGAGCGCCTCCATCACGTCGAAGCCGTGCTGGAAGAGATCGAGCTGGTCTTCGAGCAGCTCGAGTCCTTCCGCCGCCGACTTGCCGAAGCCGGGCAGCACCGGCGCGACCACGTGGAAGTGTCGAGCCAGGATCGGCAGCGCGCCGGCCCAGGCCACGCCGCCCGCGCCATGCAGGAAGAACAGGTTCGGCCCTTGCCCGGCCTCGATCACCTCGATCGTCGGCCGGCCGGAGCCGAGTGCCAGCATTCGCGAACGCGGCTCGCTCATTTCGCGGCTCCGGCGTAGTGACCCGGCACCGCGCGCCTTGCGGCAGCCAGCGGCTTCGGCCACCAGCGATCCTCGAAGTCCGAGAAGATGTGCCGGAGCTTGGGCAGGATCTGCGTCCCGGCCAGCAGGGTCGCGCGACTCACGAGCTCGGCGGGCGACGAGCCGATCTGACAGCCGAGCAGGACGTGTCCGACGCGCAGCTTCTTGATCAGCTCCTCGATCTGCTGGCGCACCGAGTCGGGCCCGCCGGCGATGATGTAGCCGCCGTCGACGAGCTCCTTCCAGGTCTTGTTCTTGCCGTGGTTCGCCGAGGTGTTGCCCACCTGCGCGACGACGCCGGCGCGCAGCGATGCGGCCGTGCGGTAACCCGGCGCCTCGGACGTGCCCGGATACAGGTGCAGGCAGTTGTTGAAGAAGTAGTCGACGTGGGGCCACCACTCCTTCTCGCAAAGCGAGTCACTCTCGCTGATGCAGACTTGCTGGAAGAACGCGGCGCTGTGCGGGTTGTCGTCGACGCCGAGCGCGGCGCGGCGATCCCAGTAGCCCTTCAGCAAGGCCTCGCCCTTCTTGTAGCCGCTGAAGGAGAGACAGCTGTAGTTGTAGTCGTGCTCGGCGCAGAAGTCCCAGGTCTCGATCGAGCCGAGCCCGGGGATCCAGACCGGCGGATTGGGCTGCTGGATCGGCCGCGGCCACAGGTTCACGTAACGCAGCTTGGTGTACTTGCCGTTGAACGCGAACGGCTCGCGCGTGTGCCACGACTTCATGATCAGCTCGTGACCCTCGCGGTACTTGTCGCGCACCGTCGCCGGGTTCTGGCCCGCGCAGTAGTTGATGTCCATCGAGGTGCCGACCGGGAAGCCCGCGATCAGCCGCCCGCCGGAGATCACGTCGAGCATCGCGAACTCCTCGGCGATGCGCGTCGGCGGGTTGTAACACACGATCGAGTTACCCAGGACGAGCAGCATCGCCTTCGAGGTCCGGCGCGCGAGCGTGGCCGCCATGATGTTCGGCGACGGCATCATCCCGTAGGCGTTCTGGTGATGCTCGTTCACGGCAATCGCGTCGAATCCGCATTGCTCCGCGTATTCGAGCTGGTCGAGGTACTCGTTGTAGAGGTCGTGCCCTCGCTCGGGGTCGTAGATCCCGTTGGGGAGATCGACCCAGACGCTGTGGTAGCGCTGCCGGAAGTCGGCCGGCAGCCAGCGATACGGCATCAGGTGGAACCACGTGAACTTCATGGCATCCCTCCGGTGAGCGGCGGGTGGAGCGCGCTCTAGAGAGCGTTAGTGGACCGCGTCCGGCGCCCGGAATCAAGTCAGCGGCGGTGCAGGATCAGGGGCGCGATCTCGCGCGGGCTCTCGAGCATGAATTCGACGCCGGCGGCGCGCAGCTCTTCACGCCCGCGCAGGCCCCAGCCGCAGCCGATCGTGCGCGCGCCGGCGTTCCTGCCGGTCTCCACGTCGACCGCGCTGTCGCCGATCATCCAGACCTCGCGCGGGCGCACCGCGAGTCTCTCGATCACGCCGTGAAGCACCGCCGGATCGGGCTTGCGCACCGGCAGCGTGTCACCGCCCAGCACCGCGCCGAACACGCCCTTGATGCCGAGCCCGTCGATGATCCGGTCGAGGAAGCGCGAGGGCTTGTTCGAGAGCACGGCCAGCCGCTCCTCGGCGAGCGCCTCGAGACACTCGGAAACGCCGGGGTAGAGCTCGGTGGTGTCGAGGCAGCACTGGTCGTAGTGAGTGCGAAAGCGCTCGTAGTGGGCTTCGAGTCTCTCGGGCGCGCGCTCGCCCTCGGGCAGCGCGTTGGCCAGTAACTTCAGCGCGCCGTCGCCGATCCAGGCGCGCACCTGGGGGCCCTCGACCGGCGGCAGGTCCACGTCGGAGAGCGTGCGGTTGAGCGCGGTCGCGAGGTCGCGCCAGGTGTCGGCCAGCGTGCCGTCGAAGTCGAACACCACCACGCGACTGGTCTGCGCCTCCCGCATCGGCCCCTAGACTAAATCGCTCGGGCTTTCTGCGCGAGAGCGCGGGTGGTACGTTCCGGCTCGTGATCTTCCCGCTGCGCTTCAAGCTGGCGCTGCTGTCCAGCCTGTTACTCGTCGGCGCGATCGGCACTGTGTCGCTGGTCGTGCTGGACCAGAGCGCGCGCGCGCTCGCAGACGAAGCCGGCAAGCGCGCGGTCGTGCTGGCCCAGCAGCTCGCGCGGAACGCGCGCGAACCCATGCTGCTGCAGGACGACCTGATGCTCTCACAGCTGCTCGAGAGCCTGGCGAAAGAGGCGGAAGTGACCACCGTCCGGCTGCTCGACAAGAACGGCCGGGTGGTCGCGTCGTCGCAGCAGGGTGAGCCGCAGAGCGTGCCGCGCATGGCGATGACGCACGACCTGGAGACCGACTCGAAGGACGGCGTGCTGGTCGTGGCCGCGCGCATGACCTACCGGGACGTCGACATCGGCGAGGCGCAGGTGGTGCTCGACGTGGCGGCGGTGACTCGCGGCGTGAAGCAGCGCGCGCGCCGCGACGTGCTGATCGCGTCCGGCGTGCTGCTCGGGGTGGGCCTGGTGATCGCGTTCGTGGTCTCGGGCATGGTGAGCCGGCCGCTGCAACGGCTGCGCCTGGCGGTGAACGCGCTGGCGGCCGGCGATCTCTCGGCGCGCGTCGAGCCGACCTCGCGCGACGAGATCGGCGTCTTGACCCGCGCCTTCAACGAGATGAGTCAGAGCCTGGGCGAGAAGCGCCGGATCGAGACCGCCTTCCGCCGCTACGTCTCCGACCACGTGCTGCGCGAGGTGGTCGAGTCGCCCGAGGCGATCCACCTGAAGGGCGAGCTGCGCGAGGTGACGGTGCTCTACCTCGACATCCGCAAGTTCACGCGACTCACCGGCTCGATCGGCGCCGAGCGCGTGGTCGCGTTCCTGAACGAGTCATTCGACCTGATCACCGGCCGGCTGCTCGAGCACGGCGCCACGGTCGACAAGTACATCGGCGACGCGATCCTGGCCTATCTGGGCGCGCCGATCGAGACCGAGGACCACGCCCAGCGCGCCGTGGCCGCGGCGATCGCCGTGCAGCGCGCGATTCACGACCGCAACGCCCGCTGCGAGGCTTCGGGCCAGCCGTTCGTGCCGCTCGAGGTGGGCATCGGCATTCACACCGGCCAGGTGGTCGTGGGCAACATCGGCTCGGAGCTGAAGATGGACTACACCGCGATCGGCGAGCCGGTGAACGTGGCCAACCGCCTGCAGGCGATGGCCGGACCCGGCGAGATCAAGGTGACCGGCGAGGTGCGCGAGCGCGTGGGCATGCTGGTCGAAGCCAAGCCCGAGGGTCCGCACAAGATCGAAGGCGTCGAGCAGCCGATCGAGATCTACAAGATCCTGTACTAGAGCCCGTCCCCGCCTTCGTTAGACTCCGCACCGTGTCGCGCTCCGGCATCGCTGGAGCTTGCGCGCTCCTGGCTCTCGCTCTGGGCTGCGCGCAGGCTTACGACCGCGGGGAGAGACTCTACAGTCAAGGGGACGTCGCCGGCGCGCTGTCGGTCTGGCGCGGCATTCCCGAGACCAGTCGTGAGTACCCGCGCGCACACGCGCGCCTGGAGACGCTCGAGGCCGAGCTCGCCTCCAGCCTGGCGCGCTACGAGAAGCGCGCGCAGTTCTTCGAGAGCGAGGGGCGGCTGGCCGAGGCCGTCCTGTACTACCGCCTGGCGTTGAAGCTCGACCCCGACCGGCCGCAGACGCTCGAGCGCGTGCAGAAGCTGTTCCGCGAGCTGCACGCGCAGGAGGATGCCGAGCGAAAGAGACTCGCGGCGGCGCTCTCGGCCGGGAACCTGCGCCAGGCCAACGAGTCGGCGGAGAAGCTGTCGAAGCTCGATCCGTTCGACCCCGCGATCCAGATCGAGATCCGCCAGGTCTACGCCGAGACCGGCGCGCAGGTCACTCGCTCACTCGAAGACGGCAAGCGCGCCTACGCGCTCGGCGACCGCGCCGGCGCGCGCGCCGCCTTCGAGCGCGCGCTCGAGCTCGATCCGCAGAACGAGGCCGCGCTGGGCTACCTGTCCTACATCCGCAGATACGACCAGGAGATCGCGGACGAGGACCAGCAGCGCCGCAACGCGCGCTCGGCCGCCGCGGCCGCCGCCGCGAGCGCGCCGCCGCCGCCCACGCTGTCGGCGCAGGAGATACTCGCGGAAGGTCACTTCCGCGCCGGCCAGCAGGCCGAAGAGGCCGGCGAGCCCTATCGCGCGCTCGAGGAGTACATCGAGGCGCTGCGCATCGACGACAAGCACCAGGGCGCGCGCCGCCGGCTCGGGTCACTGCGCGCCGAGCTCGCGCCGCGCCTGCCCGCGCTCTACGAGCAGGGCAAGCGCTACTTCCAGGACGAGGACCTGGAGCAGGCGCTCGCGGTCTGGCGCGAGGCGCTCTTGATCGCGCCCGACGACCAGCGCACCAAGGAGAACGTCGACCGCGCCGAGCGCATCCTGTCGCGGCTCGAGGAGATCCAGACCCATGGCCCGTAGCCGGCGCTGGATCGCAGCATGCGCGCTCGGGCTGTTCGCGTGCGCCGGCTCGGCCGAGAAGGTCGCGACGCAGATCTTCTCGGGCAACCAGGCCCTGGTCTACGACCGCGCCTCCGATCTCCTGCCGCCCGAAGGCCTGCGAGTCACTTCGAACGCCGATCGCCAGGTCTCGCTGGCCTGGGATCCGGTGCTGGTCGGCGACGTCGCGGGCTACGCGATCCTGCGCGCGAGCGGCGCGGGCGAAGGCCAGTTCAAGCGCGTCGGCATCACCAACTCGCGCTTCGGCACGGTCTTCACCGACCTGGGCGACAAGCCCGGCTCGCTCGGCGACGGCCAGACCTACTCGTACCGCGTGCATCCCTACGACCGCATGGGGCGAGTGTCTCGCAGTCATGCCGCGCTGACCGCGACCACCGAGCCCAAGCCCGCCATTCCCGAGGGCCTGCAGGTGTACTCGAACCTGCCGCGCAAGGCCGTGCTTTCCTGGAAGCCGAGCGAGCAGACCGCCGTCGCCGGCTACGGGATCTTCCGCTGTCCCACGATGGCGGGCCCGTGGGAGCACGTCGCGTTCGCGGAGGGCCGGCTCAACACGGTGTACGAGGACTCGATCCCCGGTGACCTGCGCGTCATGTACTACCGGATCGCGGCCGTGAACCGCTTCGGCGGCCAGAGCGAGATGACCGAGTCACCGATCCGCGCGGTGACCAAGGCCGAGCCGCTGCCGCCCACCGGGCTGGCCGCCGACGCGCGCCGGATCGGCCGGATCGCCCTCAAGTGGGCCCCCAACGTCGAGCCCGACGTGACCGGCTACGAGATCTGGCGCAGCGTCCGGGGCGCGAGCGACTTCGAGCCCGAGATCCAGATCGGCACCGTCGAGGCCGCGAAGACCGCGTATCTCGACAACGCCGTGGGCTGCGGCGAGACCGTGCGCTACCGGCTGCGCGCCGTCGACGCCGACGGGCTCGAGAGCTTCTACTCGGAGCCGCTCGAGGTCACGGGCTCGGACCTGGGCCTGACGGTGGCGCGCACCCCCTCGGGGATGGTCCTGCGCTGGAACGCCGCCCGCGCCAAGACCTTCCGCTCGGCCCACGTGAGCCAGCTGCGCTCGATCCTGCCCGCCAAGGACCTCGCCAGCGTGTCCGACGCCAGCGAAGTCGCGCTGCCGGAGCTCTCCCCGGGCACCCAGCTCGAGGTCGCCCTCTCCGCCCCCAGCGACGGCGAAGGCGACGCCCCGCGCTGCCGGATCGCCGTTCCCGCCGGCTCTTGATCGGGCGCCCGGGATCCGTAGACTGGGGCGCCCATTCCCCGGTAGCTCAGTCGGTAGAGCGGGTGGCTGTTAACCACTAGGTCGGCGGTTCGAGCCCGTCCCGGGGAGCCAGGGATCCTGCTCGCCTCAGCGCTTGGGCGGCGCGGAGACCTCCGAAAGCTGGTTCTCGGGCACGCAGCGGAAGATCAACATTCCGCGATCGCTCGAGACCGGCGCCATGCGCAGGCCCTTCGCGTCGCAGAACGCGTTCGCGTCCTTGACCGAGGCTTCGAGCGCCGTGCCCGCCCCGAACATCGACTGGTAGTTCACGAAGTACTTGTCGCCGTACTCCTGCACGTGTGTCGGCTCGGGGCCCGAGGCGCAGCCACACAGCGTGAGCAGGCTTCCCAGGACGAGCCATTTTCCGATCTGCATGTGTTCACCTCTCTATCGGCGAAAGACTATCACCCTGCCGGCGAAATCGTTCGTGGCGAGATGAAGGACTTCTCAGTGCGCCGTCGGGCCGCGGGCGAGGAGTGACTCAGCGGCGGTGCAAGATCTGCTCCGAGACATGTTCGGGGCGCGCGCCCAGTCCGACCAGGCGCGCCGGGATGCGGCGCGCCCAGGGCCAGGCATCGAGCAGCCGCAGCGCCAGCGGTGGCGTCGGCTTGGCGCCCGCGAGCGCGGGCGCGACCAAGCGATCCTGGATGAAGATCTGCGCATTCTGAGTGAGCCGGGTCGGCCACTCGCGGCGCCGCTGCACGGCGGCGAGCTCGTCGGGCGTGGGAGCGCCGCGGCGCAGAGGCTCGGCCAGGAGGTTGGCCACGGCGACCGCGTCCTGGATCGCGAGGTTGATGCCCACGCCGCCGACGGGCGACATGGCGTGCGCGGCGTCGCCGATGCACAAGAGCCCCGGCCGCCACCACTCACGGAGCCGATCGACGCGCACGGTGAGCAGCTTCACGTCGTCGAAGCTCTGGATCTCGTGCACGCGGTCGGCCAGGAACGGCACGAGCGATGCGATCCGGCCGCGCAGCGCGCCGAGCCCCTCGCGCTCGAGCGTTTCGCGCGCGCCCTTGCGAATCACGTACGCGCACTGCCAGTAGTCACCGCGGTCGAGCAGCACCAGCAAGTGACCCGCCGACAGGTGTCCGAACACCTGGCTCGGGTCGCCGGGCTTGCGCGAGACGCGCAGCCAGATCACGTCGATCGGCGCGCCGAAATCCTGGACCTCGAGCCCGGCCCGCTCGCGTACGCGCGAGTGGCGGCCGTCGGCCGCCACCACCAGGTCGCTCGCGATCGCGAGCTCCCCCGCTGGCCCGCGCGCGCGTACACCCGTGACTCGCGTGCCGTCGCGCACCAGGTCGACGACCTCGCTGCGCATCAGTAGCCGGAAGCTCGGGAGCTTCTGCGCGTGCTCTGCGACGAAGTCGAGGAAATCCCACTGCGGCATCAGCGCCACGAAGCGCGCGTGACTGGGCAGGTGCGTGAAGTCCGCGACCTGCATGCGCCGGCCCGAGATCACGAGCGCGAGCTGGCGCACCTCTTGGTGAGGTCGGGCAAGCAGCGCCGGAAGCAAGCCGAGCTCGTGCATCACCTCGAGCGTCGAGGGATGGACGGTGTCTCCCCGGAAGTCGCGCAGGAAATCGGCGTGCTTCTCGAGCACGACCACGTCGACGCCGGCGCGCGCCAAAAGGAGCCCGAGCATCATGCCCGCGGGGCCACCGCCCGCGATGCAGCAGCGCGCCCGAAGCTCGCTGCTCGGTGTATGTTCCGATGAAGACGTGCTCGGCATGGGCTGCCTCTCAGGATTGGACGCAGGAGCACCCGAAACCTACCCTGCGCGCGCATGGAAGCGCTGGGCTCCCTGGGAATCGCCGTGCCCGAGATTCTCCTGCCCCGCAAGGGCATCGATCTGGGGCGCTGGGCGGTCGTGGCCTGCGACCAGTACACCTCGGAGCCCGAGTACTGGAAGCGCGTCGAAGAATACGTCGGCGCCGCGCCCTCGACGCTGCGCTTGGTGCTGCCCGAGGCCTGGCTGCTCGCCGGCGACGACGAGGCGGCGCGCAGCGCTGCGATCCAGAAGACGATGCGCGAGTATCTCGCGGGCGGAGTCTTCGCCGCCCCGCGCAAGGGCTTCGTGGTGGTCGAGCGCCAGACAGCGCACGTGCGCGCGCGGCTCGGTCTCCTGGTCGCGCTCGATCTCGACTGCTACGACTGGCGGCCGAGCGCGCGGGCGCTGGTCCGGGCGACCGAAGCCACCGTCGAAGACCGCCTGCCGGCGCGGCTGCGCGTGCGCGAGCATGCGGCGCTCGAGCTGCCGCACGTGCTGGTGCTGATCGACGACCCCGAACGGACGGTGATCGAGCCGGCGGCGCGCGCAGCGCGGACGCGCGCCCCGCTCTACGACACCGAGCTCTGGCCGAACGGCGGCCGGGTGCGCGGCTTCGCGCTCGACGGAGCCGCAGAAGTGACTGCGCTGGGCCGCGGTCTCGCGGCGCTGGCCAGCCCGGAGCGCCAGCGCGCGAAGTACGGCGGCGACGGGCGCGCGCCGTTCCTGTTCGCGGTGGGCGACGGGAATCACTCGCTGGCCGCCGCGAAGCTGCTCTGGGAGCAGCGCAAGTCGGGTCTCTCGCTAGCGCAGCGCACCAGCCATCCGCTGCGCTTCGCGCTGGTGGAGCTGCTGAACGTGCACGACCCGGGGCTGCGCTTCGAGCCGATCCACCGGCTGGTGTTCGGCGCGGAGCCAGAGTCGCTGGTGCGCGGGCTCGAGCAGCGTGCGCCGGGGGGCTCGCGCCGCCACCTGCTCCGCTGGCGCGGGGCGGGGCGGAGCGGAACGCTGACGCTGGCCGCGCCGAGTGACTCGCTGTTGGTTGCGGTCTTCCAGCAGACGCTCGACGCCTGGCTGCGCGACCATCCCGAGGCGCGCATCGACTTCATCCACGGCGGCGAGGCGCTGGCCCGACTCAGTGACAAGCCCGACCGCACCGGCTTCGAGCTGCCTGCGTTCGAGCGCGCGGATCTGTTCCCGGTCGTGGCGCGCGACGGCGTGCTGCCGCGCAAGGCGTTCTCGCTGGGCGAAGCCGAGGAGAAGCGCTTCTACCTCGAGGCGCGCCGGCTGCAGGAAGGCGCGTGAGCGCGCCGGCCGCGCCGCAGCGCTTCGGCGTGCGCGCCCTCGTCATCGACGACGAGAAGAACATCCGCGCCACGATCGCGCTCTGTCTCGAAGAGGCCGGCTGCGAGGTCGAGGCGGTCGCGTCGAGCCAGGCTGCGCTGGCCGCGCTCGAGCGCGCGCGCTTCGACATCGCCTTTCTCGACCTGCGCCTGGCCGAGGAGAGCGGGATCGAGCTGATCCCCAAGCTGCTGGCGCTGCGGCCCGAGCTCGCGATCGTGGTGATCACCGCCTACGCGACGGTGGAGACTGCGGTCCAGGCGATGCGCCGCGGCGCGCAGGACTACCTGCAGAAGCCGTTCACGCCGGCGCAGATCCGCCATGCCGTCGAGCGCGTGGCCGAGCGGCGCGCGCTGCTCTCGCGCGTGGCGCAGCTCGAAGCGAGGCTTGCCGAGAGCAGCGTCGATACCGAGCCCGTCACTGACTCACCCGCGATGAGGACGCTGTTCGAGACGGCGCGCCGGGTCGCACGCGCGGATGCGCCGGTGCTGCTGCGCGGCGAGAGCGGCACAGGCAAAAGTCTCCTGGCGCGGGAGATTCATGGCTGGAGCGCGCGGGCCGCCGGCCCCTTCCAGGTCGTGAGCTGTCCGACCTTGACCGAGGAGCTGCTCGCGAGCGAGCTCTTCGGTCACGCGCGCGGGGCCTACACCGGCGCGGTTCAGGATCAGGCCGGACGGGTCGAGGCCGCCGAAGGCGGCACGCTCTTTCTCGACGAGATCGGCGAGCTCTCGCCCGGGCTGCAGGCGAAGCTCCTGCGCTTCGTACAGGACCACGAGTTCGAGCGCGTGGGAGAGACCCGCACGCGGCGCGCCGACGTGCGGGTGATCGCGGCAACCAACCGCGACCTCGACGCCGACGTGCGCGCAGGCCGCTTCCGCGAGGATCTGCTCTACCGGCTGAACGTCGTCGAGCTCACTCTGCCGCCGCTGCGCGAGCGAGCCGAAGACATCTTGCCGCTTGCGCACAACTTCCTGCTCGAGTTCGCGCGCGCGGCCAAGCGCGCGCCGCTCGAGCTATCGCCCGCGACCGAAGCGGCGCTCCGGCGACACGGCTGGCCGGGCAACGTGCGCGAGCTGCGAAACACCATGGAGCGCATCGCGATCCTGTGGCCGGCGCAGCTCGTCGAGCCCGAGGCGCTGCCGGTGCGTGCGGCTCCGCTCGCGCAGGCGCGGCCCCACGTGGGTGGAGACTTCACGCTCGAGGCGCTGGAGCGCGAGCACATCGAGCAGGTCGTCGCACGCGCGCCGACTCAGGAGGAGGCGGCGCGGATCCTCGGCATCGATCCCTCGACGATCTGGCGCAGGCGCAAGAAGACTCAGTCCTAGCTCCGGTCTTGGCGCGGCTCGGCGCGCGCGACTGTGAACCAGAAGCAGGCGCCGCCGCCCGGCTCATTCTCTACGCCGATCTCGCCGCCGTGCGCGCGCACGATCTCACGCGCGATGAACAGCCCGAGCCCTGCCCCGCCGGTTGGCGCCTCGGGCATCTGGAAATACTTGTCGAAGATCGCCTGGCTGTATTCGCGCGGCACGCCAGGTCCCCGGTCGGCGACCTCGAAGCGCACGCGCGCGCCTTCCACCCGGGCGCGGATCCGCACTACTCCACCTTCCGGACTGTGTCGGATCGCGTTCGAGAGCAGGTTCGCAAAGACCAGCGCGATGCGGTCCGGGTCGACACGCACCGAGCCCTGGCCGGGCAGCACCTCGCACGACAGCGAGACGTGCGCCAGCTCCGCGACCGAGCGTTCGGCGTCGAGCGCCGCGCGCGCGAGTGACTCGAGATCGACGTCGGCGAGGTGCAGTTCGAGCTTCCCGCCCTGGATGCGAGATATGTCGAGCAGGTCGTCGACGATCGATTGCAGGCGTTCGCAGTCGTCGCGCGCGCCGAACAGCAGGTCGGCCTGCTTGTCGCTCAAGGGTCCGGCGGCCTGCTCGTTCAACAGGTGGATCGCCATGCGCAACGACGTGAGCGGAGTTCGGAACTCGTGAGCGACGGTCGCGACCAGGTCATTGCGGAGCTCCTCGAAGGTCAGGAGTCGAGTCACGTCCTGCAGCACGATGCTGGCGCCGATCACGTCGCCCTGCTCCGAGTAGACCGGTGTCCCGCGCGGCAGGAGCCGGCGGTCGCCTCCGGGCGCGGTCACGCGCACCGCCTCGTCGAGTCCCTTCGGAACGTACGGGCCGTTTCCATTGAGCACGTGGCTGCGCACGCGTTCGAGCACCCCGCGCAGGGCGGGCTGCGTGCCTTCGAGGCCGCCGTCGGGCCGGAGCTCGAGCAGGCCCTCGGCCGCCGTGTTGAGATGCAAGATCTCGCCGCCGACGCCCAGCACCACGACCGGGTCGCCGAGACTGTCGATCACCGCCTGAGACGAGCGGTGAGCCGCGAGCAGCTGCCCGAGCGTGCTCTCTCGGTAGCGCTGCAGGCGTTCGGCCATGGTGTTGAACTCGGAGGCAACCTGCGCGAGCTCGTCCTTGCCTGAGACCAGCGCGCGAGCAGCCACGTCGCCCTCGCCCAGGCGACGCGCCGCCTGACTCATGACGCTGAGCGGTCGGAGCAGGCGCGCCGTGAGTGCTCCCGACGCGAGCGTGCCGACGGCCAGGCCGAACACCACTACCGCGACCAACAGCGCGTTCAGGCGCTGCGCCGAGCGCTCCGCAACGTCGCTCTTGCGCACCATCGCGTCCTGGTTCAAGGCGAGAATCGACTCGGCGTCGCGCTTCACCTCCGTGACCTCGGGCAAGAGCTCGCCGAAGTAGGCGTTGCGCAGCTCGGATTCGCGGGTGAGCTGGGCGAAGCGAGCCAGTGATTCGCTGCTGCGCTGCCAGGCCAGGCGCAGCCGCGCCGTGGCCTCGGCCTCGCCGGGCTCGGTCACGTTCCCTTCCTGGGTGCGAAGCTCCTGCTCGAACAGGCGCTGTGACTCGGCGATCCTGGGCAGCGCGCGCGCGCACTCGCCCGCGATGCACGAGAGCGCGGCATTGTCGATGCGCGCGGCCGCATCGGCCATGCGCTGCGCCGCCAGCACGCTGCTGTAGTTCTCGCTCAGGATGGCTCTCGCTCCGCGGCCGAGCTCGCGCGCCGTCAGGCTGCCCACGGTGCCCACGAAGATCAGCGCGGCCAGCAGCGGGGCCTGCGCGAGCAGGAGCTTCGTGCGCAGCTTCAAAAGTGCTCCTTCTCGTCGAACGAGACCACGTGGATGTCGAGCCCCTGGCCCTCGTTCACCAGACGGATCGGCACAGAGCGCATGAACAGCTGACGCCACCACGGCCGATGCGAGCGGCCGATCACGATGTGACCCACGCCGTGGGAGCGCGCGAAGTCGATGATGGCAGTCACTGGATCGCGGGCCTTCAGACGCACGAACTCCGCGCCCAGCTCTCGCGCGCGCTCGATGTTGGCGATCAGGTGCCGCTGGACCTCGGAGCCGATGCGCTCGGGCGACTCATTCGGAGTCTCGACGTACACCACGAACCAATCGGTGTTGAGCCGCCCCGCCATCCGCGAGCCTTTCCGCAGCAAGGTGGCTTCGTGCGGCGGGTACGAGGACATGCACACCATCACCCGGCCGTAGCCGGTCGCGGCCTGTCGCTCCTCCTTGCTCCAGCGCTTGGCCTCTTCGGTGCGCTCCAGGCTCTCCGCCACCTCGCGCAGCGCGAGCTCGCGCAAGGTCGAGAGGTGCCCGTCCTGGAAGAAGTGCTCGAGCGCGTAGGGGATCCGCTCTTCGGCGTAGATCTTCCCGGCGCGCAGCCGCTCGAGCAGGTCTTCGACCGCCAGGTCCAGGTTCACGATCTGGTCCGCCTCCTTCACGAAGCCGTCGGGAACCGTCTCGCGCACGACCACGCCTGTGACTCGCTGGACCACGCCGTTCAAGCTCTCAAGGTGCTGGATGTTGACTGCGCCGATCACGTTGATGCCCGCCTCGAGCAGATCGAGCACGTCCTGGTAGCGCTTGCCCCGGCGGCTCCCTGGGACATTGGTGTGCGCGAGCTCGTCGACGATCGCGACCGCCGGGCGGCGGGCGAGCACGGCATCGACGTCCATCTCCTCGACCGCCAGCCCGCGGTACTCGATGCGCCGGCGGGCAACGACCTCGAGTCCTTTGACAAGATCCGCGGTCTCGGCGCGGCCGTGGGTCTCGACGAAGCCCACGACCACGTCCACCCCACGTTTCTTGAGCGCGTGCGCCTCCTCGAGCATGCGATACGTCTTTCCAACCCCGGCGGCAAACCCGATGTAGAGCTTCAGCCGCCCGCGCCGGGCGCGCTGAACCAGCTCGAGGAAGTCCTCCGGGCGAGGCCGCGCCGCAGTCATGCCCGGGGGCCGACTCGCACGCCGCACAAGAGCATTGCAGTCATGCCTCGGTACCGTATACCGGGCGCGGACCCAGCGGCTAGCGCGATCTGCGCACCTCCTGGTCAGCCCCCGAACGGGATCGGACCCAGATGCTCGGCCAGCGGCCCGAGCGCCGCCACCGGCAGGAATAGCAGAGCCCCGATGATCAGGATCGTGCCGAGTAACAACCCGCCGAAGGTGAAAGTATCGTCCCGCATGGTGCCCACCGTGAACGGCGCCGCCTTCTTCACGGCCAACCCGCCGGCCAGGGCAATCGGCGCAACGATCGGCAGGAAGCGGCTGAGAACGATCACCAGACCCGACACGATGTCCCACTGCGCGCTGGTGGGCGCCGGATTGGGGTTCCCGTTGAAGCCCCAGGTGTCACCCAGACCCTCGAAGCCCGAGCCGTTGTTGGCCGACGCGGAGGTGAACTCGTACATGATCTCGGAGAAGCCATGCGGCCCGGGATTCAGCTCTGCCTTCGTGCCCCAGGAGGTGGCTGCGAACAGGCCCGTCGGCATGAGAATCAGGATCGGGTGAACCAAGAGCGCGAGCATCGCTAGCTTCATCTCGCGCGCTCCGACCTTCTTGCCGAGATACTCCGGGGTCCGCCCCACCATCTGGCCCGTGACGAAGACGCCGATGATCAGGAACAGGAGCAGGTTGATCATCCCGACGCCTTTGCCGCCGAAGACGCAGTTGATCCACATCCCGAACATCGGCGAGAGACCCGCGATCGGGTTCAGGCTGTCGTGCGCTCCGTTCACCGCGCCGCAGGTCACGGCCGTGGTGATCGCAGCGAAGGTCGCCTTGGCCGCGGTGCCGAAGCGCAGCTCCGTGCTCTCGAGATTGCCCAGGTGCTGGTCGACCGGCAGCCCCGCGACGGCGGGAACCGTGACCAGCTGACGTCCACCCGCCACAGCCGCATTCGGCAGCCCATAGGACCGGGTGACCGGGTGCGCCGTGAGACCCGGGTTCGGCTTCAGCGTGTCCCAGTAGATCGCCCAGCCGATCATTCCGACCATCATCGCCATCATCACGCCGTAGATCACCAAGGAGTGGCGCACCCGCTTCAGCATCCGCCCGAACATCAGGACCAGCGAGAACGGGAAGAGACACATGGCGACGGAGCTCAGGAAGTTCGTCCAGGCGCTCGGGTTCTCGAAGGGATGGGCGCCGTTGGCGCCGTAGAAGCCACCGCCGTTGGTGCCCAGCTGCTTGATCGGAATTACCGCCGCGAGCGGGCCGACGACGATCGTCTGCTGCTTCGCCTGGCCGTCGTCGCTGGTGCCGAGCGCGCCCGGCTCGAGGGTGTCGGCCTTCACCGAGCTCGCATAGGTCATCGGCACGCCGGCCTGCAAGAACAGCAATCCGAACAAGAGCGACAGCGGCAGGAACATGTATGCGACGACCCGCCACATGTCGACGAAGAAGTTTCCCACGGTGGACTCACTGCGCAGCGCCCGGATGATCGCGACGAGCGAGCAGAACCCGACTGACGCCGACAGGAACATGGCAGTGAGCACGAAGAAGATCTGGCTGAAGTTCGAGAAGTGGACGTCGCCCGAATAGTGCTGCAGGTCCGTGTTGGTGATGAGCGACACCACCGTGTGGAAGATCGTCGTGGGCGCGAGCATGCCCTTCCCGTCCGGATTCAGCGGCAGCACCGGCTGTAGCGCGAGCACCAAGAATCCGAACGCGAACATCACGCCGTTCGTCACGAGCATTGCGGCCGCATACTGCTTCCAGCTCTGGGGGCCGCTATCGAGCCGCGCTTCGAACCAGCGCAGGAGCTTCGGCGCGCGGTACTCGCCGTTCATGATCCAGGCGAGATACCGGCTCAGCGGGATCGACAGAAGTACCGTCGTGACCAGGATCAGCGCCGGCAAGAGCCACAGCTGCAGCGGATTCATCTCAGCGACCTCAGACCCGTTCGCACGCCAGCAAGAAGGCGTACATCGCGCCCAGACTCACGATACCCAGTCCGAACAGCGCAGGAAGCCAGACCACGAGATCCATCGATCACCCTCCAGTCAGTCCACCATCGGACCGATGCCTGGGCTTCGTGCACGGGACATGCCGGGCCGGGAAGGCAGCGACGCTGCGCAGAAGCGCGGCGCTGCCTCGACATTGTGCTCCGGGTGACTCGTTTACAGTCACCATTTGGAAGTCAGTGATTGAGTGACTTCTCACGGTCAGTCAGTCGCTCGATACAGAACGTGCGTGCGACTCTCGTCGCACGCACGCCTGACGGAGCTACCGACCCTCGCCGCTAGGAAGCAGGCTCACCGAAGTGCTTGCGCAGGTCGAGGTTGACCTCGAGCACGTTGACCATCTTCTCACCGACGAGACCGCCAAACGGCGCAGAGGTGTGATCGTCGAGAATGCGCTCGATCTCCTTCTGCACGTCGGCCGGATTGCGGTTGAGATTCGCCGCCCACTTGCCCGCCACGCGCTCGAGCTGGAAGTGCGCGTTGTCGAGCGAGATGTGCGGATCGAGACCCGAGCCCGAAGCCATCACCATGTCGCCGGGCACGTCCTCGAGCGCGACGTCCGCGTGCTCCTGCCGCCACATGTCGAAGAAGGTCGACTGGATGTCACTGCCCTCGCCGACCGGCTGGATCGAGCTCGTGACCTTGCCGTCCGGCGACGTGCTGGAAACCGCAGAGGGGAACTTGCCGGGGTTGTCTTTCGAGAAGCTCTCGAAGAACACGACCGCCAGATCCGCGGCCTTCGGCTCCGGGGTCCCCGGGTTGCTCTTCACGAACGCGGCGACGTCGTCGGGATGCGCCTTCGCCCAGTCGTCGATGTAGGTGGCGTGAGTCGCATCGGCGCTCACCCAGGCCGTCGCGACGCCATTGTGCGCGTCGGCCCACTGCGCCACCAGGTGCGGCTGTCCCTGGAACTGGTCCTTCTGGAACCAGGCTTCGACGTCGGGTGCCACGAGCTGACCCGCCTTCGAGCCGCCCGCGTACTTGACCACCGGCCCGAGTGTCTTCGCGACGCGATCGCGCAGTACGTAGTTCGAAGCCGCAAGGTTCGAAGGGCCCGAGGCCGACGCGTCGTACGAGATGGCCGACGGCCGCGGCTGGAAATACTCGTCCTTGGTGAACGGCTGGGCGATCAGCTCGGAGCCGATGACCTTTCCGCTCGCATCGGTGATCAGGCTCCCGTTCGCCTGGTAGGGGAAGAGCGTCTGCCCGATCACCCAGAGGACCGCCGGATACAAGCCGCAGCTGATCACGACCGAGAATCCCAGCAACCACAAACTCTTGGTGAGATACTTCATCATCGTCCTTCTCCTGCTCCGCCGGTCGCTCACGCGGCCAGATTCATCGCGACCATTGCGACGTCGATCAGCTTGATGCCCGCGAACGGCACCAAGACACCGCCCAACCCCCAGATCAGGAGATTGCGGCGCAGCAGCGCTTCCGCCCCGACCGGGCGGAACTTGACGCCGCGCAGCGCGATCGGAATGAGCACCGGAATGATCAGCGCGTTGAAGATCACCGCCGACAGAATCGCCGACGTCGGTGAGTGCAGGTGCATCACGTCCATCGCCTTCAGCCACGGCAGCGTTCCCGCGAACAGCGCCGGCACGATCGCGAAATATTTCGCCACGTCGTTGGCGATCGAGAACGTGGTGAGCGCGCCGCGCGTCATCAGCAGCTCTTTGCCGATCTCGATCGCCTCGATCAGCTTGGTCGGATCGCTGTCGAGATCCACCATGTTGCCGGCTTCCTTGGCCGCGTTCGTGCCCGAGTTCATGGCGAGCCCGACGTCGGCCTGCGCGAGCGCCGGCGCGTCGTTCGTGCCGTCGCCCATCATCGCGACGAGCTTGCCTTCGGCCTGCTCCTTGCGGATGTAGGCGAGCTTCGACTCCGGCGTCGCCTCCGCGATGAAGTCGTCGACGCCGGCGTGGCGCGCGATCGTCGCAGCAGTGAGTGGGTTGTCGCCCGTGATCATCACGGTGCGCAGGCCCATGCGGCGCAGTCGGTCGAGCCGCTCGGCCATGCCTTCCTTCAGGATGTCCTCGAGCACGACCAGCCCGAAGATCCGGTCACCTTCCGCCACCGCCAGGGGCGTGGCGCCCGCCGAGCCGATGGTCTCGACCATCTTGGCCAGATCCGACGGCACGCGGCCACCGAGACCCTCGACATACTTCCGGACCGCGTCGACGGCGCCCTTGCGGATCGGCCGCGCGCCCGGGATGTCGACGCCGCTCATGCGAGTCTGTGCCGTGAAGGCGATGGACTCGGCCGAGCGCGGAAGCTCGAGCTCCGCGCCGCCGTTCTGTTCGCGATACACGCGCACGATGCTCTTGCCTTCGGGTGTCTCGTCCGCGAGTGACGCCAGCGCGGCCAGCCGGCCGAGCTCCGCTGCCGAGCAGCCCGCGACCGGCAGGAACTTCGTCGCCTGCCGGTTGCCCTTTGTGATCGTGCCGGTCTTGTCGAGCAGGACCGTATCGACATCGCCCGCGACCTCCACCGCCTTGCCGCTCTTCGCGATGATGCGCGCGCGCAGGGCCCGGTCCATGCCGGCGATCCCGATCGCCGCGAGCAGCGCGCCGATCGTCGTCGGAATGAGACACACGAGCAGCGCGACCAGGGTGGGCACGTCGGTCCCGAGGCTGTGGAGCGGACTCGCAAGGCCGAGATATCCCGTCATGTATTGCTCGGCGTTCAGAGCCATCGCCCAGAGCGGCAGCACCACGATCAGGAAGATCAGCGTGAAGGCCGTGAGCACGAGCGTCAGCGCGATCTCGTTGGGCGTGCGTTGGCGCACTGCGCCCTCGACCAGGGCGATCACGCGGTCGAGGAACGACTCACCGGAGCGCGCCGTGATGCGCACGATGATCTCGTCCGAGAGCACGACCGTGCCGCCGGTGACGCCGGAGCGATCGCCGCCCGACTCGCGAATCACGGGCGCAGACTCGCCGGTGATCGCCGATTCGTCGACGGCCGCAGCGCCACGCTCGATCTCCCCGTCTCCTGGAATCACTTCGCTCGCCGAGACGACGACCAGGTCGCCGGCGCCGAGCGATCGAGACGAGATGGTCTCGATCGCGCCGCCGATCACCCCGCCCCGCAGGCGGCGCGCGGGCGTGTCCTGGCGTGTCCTGCGCAGTGACTCGGCCTGCGCGCGGCCGCGTGCCTCGGCGACCGCGGTCGCGAAGTTGGCGAACAGCACGGTCAGGAACAGCCAGATGTCGAGCGCGACGAAGTAGGTCACCGGCACCTGACTCGAGGAGCCCGAGAACAGCGCCTGCAGCACGAAGAGCAGCGTCAGGATCGCGCCGACCTCGACCACGAACATCACCGGGTTGGTCCACTGCAGGTCCGGACGCAGCATCACGAAGGCCTGCTTCAGCGCCGGACCCCACATCTCCGGCTCGAGCAGCCGCTGCTCACGCGCACCGCGCGGCGGCCGCGCCCCGGGGGCGGCAATCACTTCAGGATGAGTGGGACTCGTCGTGGTCATGTTCTTACTCTCCCCGCGCGCGCAGGCGCTTGGTCTGGTCTTCAGCCACCGAACGGAATCGGGCCCAAGTGCTCCGCAAGCGGACCCAGTGCGGCCACCGGCAGGAACAGCAGCGCCCCGATGATCACGATCGTGCCGAACAACAGTCCACCGTAAGTCAGAGTGTCGTCACGCATCGTTCCGACCGTGAACGGCGCCGCCTTCTTGGCGCCCAGGCCGGCCGCGAGCGCGATCGGCGCGACGATCGGCAGGTAGCGACTGAACAGCATCACGAGACCCGCCGCGATGTCCCACGGCGAGCTCTCCGGCGCCGGGCTCGTATTGGCCGCGAAGCCCCAGGTGTCGCCGAGCCCTTCGAAGCCCGAGCCGTTGTTCGCGGAAGCCGACGAGAACTCGTACACGATCTCCGAGAAGCCGTGCGGCCCCGGGTTGCTCTCCGACTTGATGCCCCAGTCAGTCGCGGCAAAGATGCCCGTCGGCAAGAGGATCAGAATCGGGTGCACCAGCAGTGCGAGCATCGCGAGCTTCATCTCGCGCGCGCCGACCTTCTTGCCGAGATACTCCGGGCTGCGTCCCACCATCTGGCCGGCGAGGAAGATGCCGACGATCAGGAACAGCAGGAAGTTGATCATGCCCACTCCCTTGCCGCCGTAGACGCAGTTGAGCCACATCCCGAGCATCGGCGAGAGACCGGCCATCGGAGTCAGGCTGTCATGGGCACAGTCGATGGCGCCTGTGGTGAAGGCGGTGGTCAATGCCGCGAAGGTCGGGCAGGCGCTGGTTCCGAAGCGCAGCTCGTGACTCTCGAGATTGCCGAGGTGCTGGTTGACCGGAAGGCCCGCGACTGCCGGCAGCGAGACGCCGCCTGCCGCGCCGGCGTTCGCGAGCGTGAATGACTCACTGGCGGAATGTGCGGTCAGGCCGGGGTTCGGCTTCAGGGTATCCCAGTAGATGCCCCAGCCGATCATGGAGACGAGCAGCACTCCCATGACGCCGTAAATCACGACGGCATGACGGAGCTTGCCCAGCATGCGCCCGTACATCAGCACGAGCGACATGGGGAAGAACATCATCGCGACCATCGTGACGAAGTTCGACCAGGCATTCGGATTCTCGAACGGATGGGCGGCGTTCGCGCCATAGAATCCGCCGCCGTTGGTGCCGACCTGCTTGATCGCGAGCATCGCCGCGACAGGCCCGACGCGGATGTTCTGCGGCTTCGCCGAGCCGTCGTCGGCTGTGCCCATGGCGGCAGGCTCGACGGTGGTCGCCTGCACGGTCGTCTCGAGCGTCATCGGCATTCCGCTCTGAATGAAGAGCGTGCCGATCAGGAGACAGGCCGGCACGAACATGTAGATGAGCACGCGCCACATGTCGACGAAGAAGTTTCCGATCTTCTTCTCGCCGCGGAGCAGTCGAATGATTCCGGACAGCGCGCACAGACCGATGGCCGCCGAGACGAACTGGTTCAGGACGCAGAAGAAGATCTGGCTGAAGTTCGAGAAGTGAACGTCGCCCGAGTAGTGCTGCAGATTGGTGTTGGTCATGAACGAAGTGACCGTGTTGAAGATCGTCGTCGGCCACAGCATCCCGTACTTGCCCTCGGGATTGAGCGGCGCGATCGGCTGGACCGCGAGCACGAAGAACCCGTAGACGAAGAGCGCCGTGCTGAAGACCAGCATCGCAACCGTGTACTGCTTCCAATCCTGGGGCCCCGAGTCGAGGCGCTGCTCGAACCAGCGGAAGACGCGCGGCGCGCGGTACTTCCCGTCCATGATCCAAGCCATGTACCGGCTGAGCGGGATCGAAACGAGCACCGCAGTTGCGAGAACCAGAGCGGGAAGCAGCCACATGGTGATGGCCTCCATCTATCGAAACGTGAAGGGCTAGAACCACTCCGGCCGGATCAGGGCCGTGAACAGATACACGAACAGGAACGCGCTGATCGCGGCAGTCAGGTAGATCATGGCTGGCTCCTCAGATCTTTTCGCAAGCGAGCAGGAATGCGTAGAACACGCCCATGCTCCCGATTCCCAGGGCAAACATCGCAACCATCCAACTGGTGACGTCCATGGTGACTCACTCTTCTTTCTCGTGGAGCCAGAACGGCGCCACCTGGAATTTCGACCTGCGCGCTTGTGCACGGGTCATGCCGAGGCTCGGAGCGCGTGCCTTGGAAGCCATGGGTTCGGAACGGCGGTCTTCTTTCAAATCGAAGGATCGGCCATGCGCTTTGCAGTAGGCTGGGGCGAGCCGATCACGCCGCGGGATCACGCCGCGAGACTTCCCAGGGCACGCGCCGTGCTTAGAATTGGATTATGACAGATTCGGCTGATCAGAGGCCGAAGCAGTCCGGGCGGGGTCGGGGCTTCGTCTTGTGGCTGCTGATGTTGGCGGTGGTGCTGACTGGCGCATGGCTGTGGCAAATCGCCTCGCGCAAGCAGACACAAGACGCGCATCGCGCCGAGATGTTCCAGCGCACGCTGGAGAGCGTTCGCTCCGCCTGTTTTCCCCCCAAGGCCGGGGTGGAGAGCTACTGCCGCGATCAGGCGCTGCTGCTACTCGAGTTTCCGGAGTGCGACCCCGCCTGCGTGGCGCTCGCGCGCAAGGTCCGCAACGAGCCCACGCGCTAGGCCGGGGAACAAGCTCAACGAGCGCGGTGGACCTCGATCGGCAGCACCGCTTCGATCGGCAGCACCATGAGATCGGTATCGCCTCTTCCGAAGGCGTCGATCCCTCTGCGGATCGCGTCGACCGCAAGCTCCATCTCGTGGTCCGCGACGGTCAGCTCGAGCTTGATGCGCTCGCGCCCGAGCGCGTACGTCGCGCCGCGATAGGATCCGTGTTCCAATTCGCTGTCGAACAGAGTGATTGGGCTCGTGCGGAAGGCACCGAGCTTCACTCTGCGCAGCGCCTCACTCACGGCGCCGACGCAATCAGCCTGAACCACGACTTCGATCTTGTGCATGGACCGCTCCTTCGTCCGTGTGGACGTGGCGGGGAGTGAGCATCAATCGTGCCCGTCCGGATCGGCTGGGCGAGCTTCCGCGGATGTCCCCGGCGAAGTCCGCCCGCAAAGCGCAACCCACTGACTCGCCGTGCAATGCGGTCCGCAGTCAGTCAGCGTCGGCCGAACGAGGCTCGCGGCTCCTTCGCGAAGCTCTGCCGCAAGAGCGTCTGGATCGCGAGCTCGCCGCGGCGACCGGTGGGCAGGTGCAGCGCGTCCTCGACGTTCGAGACGGTGATGATGGTCTCGACCTCGCGCTCGACCTCGAGCACCTTCACCAGGATCTCCAGCACCGCCTCGGCATCGCGGTCCCCGATCAGGATCTCCAGCCGCGTCTGCCGCTGCCACGGCACGTCGTAAGGCGTGCCGCGGTAGTGAACGGTGTGAGTCGTCGAAGCGTCGGCGAAGCAGACCTCGCACGCCGTCATCTTGCAGCACGCGCGCAGCTTCAGGACGGCGCGCATGACGTCGTCGCGATGATCCGATGGAAAGGTCGTCTCGATTCTCCGCATCGCTCACCTCCTCGAGGGGCGGGCGCCGCCGGGAGAGCGGCGCCCGCCGATTCCTGGGTCTCCTGTCGTTTTGGGGAAAGCCAACAGGCTCGGCCACCGGCGTCCCACCGCCGGTCAGTCTCCACCGTCGGGCAGATTGCAACGAGACGGATTGCAACGGGCAACGACCGCAGAGCGCGAGCGGCTGCGCGCCCATTCGACGTGGCGTGGATACCGCTCGCTCATACGCCGGGGACTCCGGTGCAACGGACGTGCCCCGATGTGGGTCACATCGCCGACTTCGCGGCGCTCCCCTTGTGCATCTTCTCGAGCTCTTCCTTGAAGCGCTCGCAGGGGTCGAGATCGTCGACGCGCGGGGTGAACCACAGGAAGTCGTAGGCTCGCTCGAGATCGGCGAGCTCCTCGGTCGCACGCTCACTCACCTCGACGAACGCGACCGAGAGCACGTTGCGCTCGGGTGAACGCGCCCTGAGATAGAACGGGACGGCGCGGTCCTTGCGCGCGTGACCCGCGCCCGCGATCAATACCGCGGGCGTGCCGGCGCGCAGCAGCGCATCGGCCAGCGTCGCGTCGCGCACGCGCTGGATCTCGATCATGGCGTCCACGCCGTGCGCGTCGACCATGCCGCAGTGACCTTCGCGGATCTCGTCCCCGAGCGAGCTGCGCGCGTCGGCGGCGAGCGGCGCGTCCAGCGCCAGGCGGTGTCTCTCGTCCGCCGAGAGCCCGGCCACGCCGTTGCGGTGCAGTGACTGGAGCTGCGCGTGCGACAGGTTGCCGGGCTCGATCCGCAGGCTGCGCGAGATCGCGGCCAGGAACACCGGCCGGTAGATCTTGAAGGGCGGCCAGCCGCTGTGGTCCCAGTCGAGCGCGAGGCCGAGCGCGTCGACGTCCTCGGGCGCGCTCTTGCGCCAGACCTCGAGCGCGGGGCGATCGTCCTCGGACAGCATCTCGAAGACCACCGCCGGCGGCACGCCGTCGCGCGCGAGAATCTGGATCACGTTGCCCTGCAGGTAGTGATGATCGGCGTTGTCGTGCTTCTCGCCCAGGATCACGAAGTCGGACAGCCGCGCGTGCTGGATCAGAACGTTGCGCTCGACGAACGCGTGATTCGCCGAGTCCCAGATCTTGCCGACGCGCGCGTCGTCCTGGCCGAGCTTCGACTGCCAGATCTGCTCTGGCCGGTGCTCCACCATCGGCGTCACCAGCGGTCCCGAGCAGGCCGATAGCGCCGCGAGGACGATCCAGCCTCTGAACCTCACCGACGGGCTAGCCCAGGCGCTTGCGCAGGTGCGCGCCGAGGCGCTCGATCGCCTCGCGGCCTTCGGGCAGGAGCGCCGCGAAGGCGTGCCAGACGTGGATCATCTCCGGCCAGACCTCGAGCTCGACCTCGACCCCGGCCTTGCGCGCGCGCTCGGCGAAGTGTCTCGAGTCGTCGAGCAGCGTCTCGTGGTCGCCCACCTGGATCAACAGCGGCGGCAGACCCGCAAGATCGGCGAACAGCGGCGACGCCAGCGGCGTGCGCGGATCGGCCGAGCCGAGATAGTGCTTCGCCAGCGTGCGCAGCGGCTCGCGCTGCACCATCGGGTCGACGGCGGCCTTCGTCGTCATCGTCTCGCTGTCGCCGGTCAGGTCCACCCAGGGCGAGATGCCCACCGCGGTCGCGGGCAGCGGCAGCTTCGCATCGCGCAGCGCGACGAGCGTGGCCATGGTGAGCCCGCCACCGGCCGAGTCACCCGCGATCGCCAGCTTCGCGGGCGCGTAGCCGCAGTCGAGCAGGAAGCGGTAGGCCGCAACCGCGTCGTCGACCGCCGCCGGGAAACGGTGCTCGGGCCCGAGCCGGTAGTCGATCACGAGACAGCGCGCACCGGACGCCGCCGAGATGCGCGCGGCCAGCTCGCGGTGCGTATCGATCGAGCCCAGCACGTAGCCGCCGCCGTGCAGATACAGCAGCGCGCGGTCGGCAGCCGAGCCCGCAGCGCTCAGCCATTCCGCCGGTACGCCGTTCGCGACGCGCGGCTCGCGGATCAGGCCGGCCGGCAGCTGCGCACCGCCCACCATCGCGGCCATGCCGGAGCGCATCTCCTCGACCGGCACGTCGGGCAGGATCGGCCGCGCGCGCAGAATCTGCACCAGGACTCCGAGCTCCTTGCTGGCCATGACTCACTCCTCCTAGGGGGTCTTGCCGAGCGGCAAGAGGATGTTCGATCCCGCGCCCACCACCTGAGGCGCCACGCCGTTCCACTTCTCCACCATCTTCAGCTCGACCAGCTTCGGCGCCTTCTCGAGCGCCTCGCCCTGGATGCGGATCGACTCGGCGTCGGCCTTGGCCTTGATGATCTGCGTCTCGGCGTCGGTCTTCGCCTGCTGCATGCGGAAGATCGCCTTCTCGGCCTCCTGCTGCTGCACCATCTTGGCTTCGATCGCCTGCTCGAGCTCGCGCGACAGAGACACGTCCTCGATCACCAGGTCTTCGACCGTGAGCAGCGTGCCGATCTTGGCGCGCGAAGACTCGAGCGCGGCGACCTTGATCTGCTCGCGCGTCTTCACGATGTCGGCCGCGCTCTTCATCGCGGTGACTTCCTTGATCGCCTCCTGCACGCGCGGCAGGATCAGCTTGTCGAACGGATCGCCGGCGTAATCGCGCAGCACGGACACGATCGACGACTCCGGAATCCGGTACAGCACCTTCAAGCGGATCTTGATCTGCTGCAGGTCGGACGAGAAACACTCGGCCGAGATCTCCGCGGTGTCCTGGCGCACGTTCACGCGCCGGATCTCGGTGATGAACGGCGCCTTCAGCCCGGGGCCGGGCGCGAGGAACTGATCGGACATGCGCCCGAGAGTCACCTTGACGCCGCGCTCCCCCGGCTCGATCACGTAGTAGCAGCCGAACAGCCCGGCCAGCACCACCAAGCCAATGACTGCCAGCGCGATCAGTCGAGCCTGCATCGCTTCCCTCCGCGGCTAGTGTAACCCGCTATCCGCCGGGCACGCCCACTCCCGCGAGCGCGAGGCCGAGCCAGGCGACGCCCAGCAGGAGCGAGCACAGCGAGGCGACTTGGAACACGCGCCGGTAGGCGCTGCCCCGCTCGTCGCGCGGGGCCAGCACGCCCAGCAGCCAGGCCACGCCGCTCATCGACACGACCGTGCCGGCGGCGAAGCCCGCGAGATACACCAGCGATTCGCCGGCCGTGCGCATGCCGACCGCCGGCAGGACCGCCAGCGTGCTGCCGGTGCCCACCAGGCCGTGCAGCGTGCCGATGGAGAGCGCGGCCGTGGCGTGCACGTGGCGGTGGCGCCCGTGCGAATCACTCTCGGACTCGCGCTCGAAGGTGTGAGTCGCGCGCCGGCTGTGCAGGAGCCCCCACGCGCCCACGGCGCACAGCACGGCGCCGACCAGGTAGCCTCCCGCGCCTGCCAGCCCCTGCACGTCCAGCCGGTCGGCGGCGAAGACGAAGACCAGCGCGACGGCGATGATGCCGAGCGCGTGGCCGATGCCCCAGCGCAGCCCGACTATCCAGGCGCTGCGCTGCGCCTCGACCGAGAACGGCGCCAGCGCGGCCACGTGATCGGGGCCGGTCAGCACGTGACTCATACCTGCGGCCAGGCCGAGCAAGAGGATCGCGATCACGCGCCGCGCTCGGGGGACGGGAAGGCGGCGCGGTACTCCGCGGCGAGCTCGACGTAGTGCTGGTTGCGCTCGGCGTTGTCGGCGAGCTCGTCGTCGCGCAGCTTGCGCACCAGGCGCGCCGGCCGGCCGAGCCAGAGCTCGCGCGCGCCGATGCGCTTGCCGGGCGGCAGGAGCGAGCCAGCGCCCAGCATGCCCTCGCTGTCGATGCGCGCGCCGTCCAGGATCACCGAGCCCATGCCCACGAAAGAGCGGTCCTCGAGCGTGCAGGCGTGCACGATGCACCCGTGGCCCACCGTCACCTCGACACCGATCTGTGTCGCGAGCCCGGCACGCGAGACGTGGATGATCGAGCCGTCCTGGAAGTTCGTGCGCGCGCCGATGCGCACGAAGCAGACGTCGCCGCGCACCACGCAGCCGAACCAGACGCTGGCCAGCGCGCCGACCTCGACGTCGCCGATCAAGACCGCGCCGGGCGCCACAAATGCGTCCGGAGCAACGCGCGGGCGCTGAGCCCTGTATGGGAGTCGGCGGAGGTCCACGATTGGGGCGGATTCTACCGCTCCGGCGCAGGTTTACAGGCCCCGAGCACGCCCCGGAGATCAATCTTGACTTCTCTGTACACTTTCCTAAGGTGGCGCCCATGCAGCTCCTGGCGCAAGAGGAATACGGGCTCCGTTGCCTGATCCAGGTGGCGCGGCACGCCGGGCCGGACCCGCTCACGATCCCCGAGATCGCAGCGAGCGAGGGCCTCTCGCCCGACTACGCGGCCAAGCTGATGCGGGCGCTGCGCCAGGCCGAGCTCGTGGTCTCGACGCGCGGGGCGGGCGGCGGCTACCGGCTGGCGCGGCCGGCGCGCGAGATCACCGCCTGGGAAGTGGTTCAGGCGCTCGGCGGGTCGCTCTTCCCGCGCGAGTTCTGCGAGTCGCACCCCGGCCAGAGACACGACTGCGTGCACAGCCTGGGCTGCTCGATCCGCGGGCTGTGGACGGCGGTCGAAGGAGCGGTGCGCGGCGTGCTCGACCGGGTCACGATCGCCGAGCTCGCGCGCAGCGAGCAGGCCCCGCTGATCACGCGCATCGACGCCGCGCCCGCGAGCGCGCCGCCGGGGAGTGAGTCATGAGCGCGCCCAGTGACATCACGGCGCTGACCGAGCGCGAGTACCAGGCCGGCTTCACCACTGCGGTCGAGTCCGACACGGTGCCGCCGGGGCTCGACGAGCGCGTGATCGCGCTGATCTCCGAGAAGAAGGGCGAGCCGGAGTGGCTGCTCGAGTGGCGGCTGAAGGCGTTCCGGCGCTGGCTCGAGATGCGCGAGGAAGACGCGCGCTGGGCCAAGGTGACCTTCCCGAAGATCGACTACCAGGCGATCAGCTACTACTCCGCGCCCAAGGCCGCGAAGAAGCTGGCCAGCATGGACGAGGTCGATCCCGAGATCCGCAAGACCTTCGAGAAGCTCGGCATCCCGCTCTCGGAGCAGAAGCTGCTCGCGGGCGTCGCGGTCGACGCGGTGTTCGATTCGGTGTCGGTCGCCACCACTTTCAAGGCCAAGCTCGGCGAGCTCGGAATCGTGTTCTGCTCGTTCTCGGAGGCGGTCAAGAGTCACCCCGAGCTGGTGCAGAGGTATCTCGGCTCGGTCGTGCCCTACTCCGACAACTTCTTCGCCACGCTGAACTCGGCGGTGTTCACCGACGGCTCGTTCGTGTACGTGCCCAAGGGCGTGCGCTGCCCGATGGAGCTCTCGACCTACTTCCGCATCAACGAGGCCAAGACCGGCCAGTTCGAGCGCACGCTGATCGTCGCCGACGAGGGCGCCTACGTGTCGTATCTCGAGGGCTGCACCGCGCCGATGCGCGACGAGAACCAGCTGCACGCCGCGGTGGTGGAGCTGGTGGCGCTCGACGACGCCACGATCAAGTACTCGACGGTGCAGAACTGGTACCCGGGCGACAAAGAGGGCCGCGGCGGCATCTACAACTTCGTGACCAAGCGCGGGGCCTGCCGCGGGGCGCGCTCGAAGATCTCGTGGACCCAGGTCGAGACCGGCTCGGCCATCACCTGGAAGTATCCGAGCTGCATCCTGCAGGGCAATGACTCGGTCGGCGAGTTCTACTCGGTGGCGGTCACCAATCACTTCCAGCAGGCCGACACCGGCACCAAGATGATCCACATCGGCCGCAACACCAAGAGCACGATCGTGTCGAAGGGCATCGCGGCCGGGCGCGGGCAGCAGACCTACCGCGGCCTGGTCGAGATCCACCAGAAGGCGACCGGCGCGCGCAATCACTCGCAGTGCGACTCGCTCCTGCTCGGCGATCGCTGCGGCGCGCACACCTTCCCCTACCTCGAAGCGAGGAACGCCTCGGCGCAGATCGAGCACGAGGCCACCACCTCGAAGATCTCCGACGACCAGCTGTTCTATTGCCGCCAGCGCGGTCTGTCGAGCGAGGACGCGGTGAACCTGATCGTGAACGGCTTCTGCAAGGAGGTGTTCCGCGAGCTGCCGATGGAGTTCGCGGTCGAGGCGCAGAAGCTCCTGGGAGTCACTCTGGAAGGCGCGGTGGGCTGATGTCGGAGCTGGTGCTCGAGATCCAGGACCTGCACGCGCGCGTCGACGCGAAGCCGATCCTGCGCGGCGTCGACCTGGTGATCCGCGCCGGCGAGGTGCACGCGGTGATGGGCCCGAACGGCTCGGGCAAGAGCACGCTGGCGAACGTGCTGGCCGGACGCGAGGGCTACGAGGTCACGCGCGGCAGCGTGCGCTTCCGGGGCAAGGACCTGCTGGCGCTCACTCCCGAGGAGCGCGCGCGAGCCGGGGTGTTCCTGGCGTTCCAGTACCCGGTCGAGATCCCCGGCGTCGGCAACTCGTACTTCATGAAGGCGAGCCTGAACGCCGTGCGCACGAGCCGCGGCCAGCCGCCGCTCGACGCGATCGACTTCCTGGCGCTGGTGAAGGAGAAAGCCAAGCAGCTCGAGATGGACCAGGCCTTCCTCAACCGCTCGGTGAACGAGGGCTTCTCGGGCGGCGAGAAGAAGCGCAACGAGATCCTGCAGATGTCGCTGCTCGAGCCCACGCTCGCGGTGCTGGACGAGACCGACTCGGGGCTCGACATCGACGCGCTGCGCGTGGTCGCGAACGGCGTGAACCGGCTGCGCTCGCCCGAGCGCTCGGTGCTGGCGATCACTCACTACCAGCGCCTGCTCGAGTATCTGGTGCCCGATCACACCCACGTCCTGATCGGCGGCCGGATCGCGAAGTCGGGCGACCGGAGCCTCGCGCTCGAGCTCGAGAAGCGCGGCTACGCCTGGGTCGAGGCGGAGGCGGGGTGAGCACGAGCGCCGCAGAGGCCGCCTTCCGCAAGGCGCTCGAAGCCCCGCGCCCGGCCGAGCCGGCGCGGGTCGAGACGCTGCGCGCCGAGGCGCGACAGGCGTTTCTCGCCCAGGGGCTGCCGACCACGAGACACGAGGACTGGCGCTTCACGCCGCTCGCCAAGCTCGACAAGATCGAGCTGGGCTCGCCGGAGCTGGTGGTCACTCTGCCGAAGAACCTGCCGGCGGGCTGCACGATCGCGCCGCTGCCGAGTGACTCGGAGCGGAGCTCGCTCGGAGTCTGTGGCGATCCGAAGCGGCGCCCGTTCGAGGCGTTGAACATGGCGCTGTTCGATCGGGGCTGGCAGATCTCGATCGCGCCTGGAACGAAGCTCGAGCAGCCGATCGAGCTCTGGTTCGATCCCCGCCACGGCGCGTCGCACGTGCGCGTGGTGGTCGAAGCGGGCGCGGGCAGCCGGGCAGTGATCGTCGAGCGGCACGCGGGAAGCGGCCACGCGGCGTTGATCAACGCGGTCACCGAGCTCTGCGTCCGTCGCGACGCCGAGCTCTCCCACGTGCTGGTGCAGGAGCTGCCGGAGTCGAGCTTGGGCTTTCTCACCGTGCTGGCGCGCCAGGACGCGGGCAGCCGGCTCGCCCTCCACTCGATCGCGCTCGGCGCGGCGCTGGCGCGGGTCGAGGTCGAGGCGCGGCTCGAGGGCGAGGACGCGAGCGCGGAGCTCGACGGCCTCTATCTCGGCCGGGGCACCCAGCATCAGGACCACCACACCACGATCGACCACGCGATGCCGCGCACTCGAAGCCGAGAGCTGTTCAAGGGCATCCTCGACGGCCGCGCGCACGGCGTGTTCCATGGACGGATCCACGTGCGACCCGACGCGCAGAAGATCGACGCCGCACAGACCAACCGGGCGCTGCTCCTGGCCGACGGCGCGGTGGTCGACTCGAAGCCCCAGCTCGAGATCTACGCCGACGACGTGAAGTGCAGCCACGGCGCCAGCGTGGGCCAGCTCGACTCGGACGCGCTCTTCTATCTGCGCTCGCGCGGGCTCGGCGAGCCCGAAGCGCGCGCGCTGCTCACTTCCGCGTTCGCCAGCGAGGTGCTCGAGAAGCTGCCCGCGTCGGAGCTGCGCGCGCACATCGAGAAGGATCTCCTCGGCTGGCTCGGGGGCGCGCGATGAGCTTCGACGCGCTGCGCGTCGCGCGCGAGTTCCCGATCCTGTCGCGCCAGGTGCACCAGAAGCCGCTCGTCTATCTCGACAGCGCGGCGTCGAGCCAGAAGCCGAGCGCCGTGATCGACGCGGTCTCGAACTACTACCGCACCACTCACTCGAACGTGCACCGCGGCGTGCACACGCTCTCGGAAGAGGCGACGCGCGCCTACGAGGCCGCGCGCGAGTCGGTGCGCTCGTTCCTGAACGCGGCCTCGCCGCGCGAGATCGTGTTCGTGCGCGGCACGACCGAGGGCATCAACCTGGTGGCGCAGGCGTACGCGCGGCCGACGCTGCGGCCCGGCGACGAGATCCTAGTGACCGAGCTCGAGCACCACTCGAACCTGGTGCCGTGGCAGATCGTCGCGGGCCAGACCGGCGCGAAGGTGGTGATGGCGCCGATCGACGAGCGCGGCGACGTGATCGTGGAGGAGTTCGCGGCGAGACTGGGCCCGCGCACGAGGCTCGTGGCGCTCGCGCACGTGTCGAACTCGCTCGGGACGCTCCTGCCGGTGGCCCAGCTCGCGCAGCTGGCCAAGCGCGCGGGCGCGACGGTCGTGATCGACGGCGCGCAGGGCGTGCCGCACCTGCCGGTCGACGTGCGCGCGCTGGGCGGTGACTTCTACGCGTTCTCGGGTCACAAGATGTACGCGCCCACCGGCATCGGCGCGCTCTGGGGCCGGCTCGACCTGCTCGATGCGATGGAGCCGTGGCAGGGCGGCGGCTCCATGATTCGCAGCGTGACCTTCGCCAAGACCGAGTTCGCGCGCGCGCCCGAGCGCTTCGAGGCGGGCACACCCGACATCGCGGGCGCGGTCGGCCTGCACGCGGCGATCGACTGGCTGCGCGGGCTCGATCTCGACGCGGTGCACAAGCACGAGGCCGACCTGCTCGACTACGCCAGCGAGAGACTCCGCGAGATCCCGAGCGTGCGGCTGATCGGCACCGCCAAGCAGCGCGTGGGCCTGGTCTCGTTCGTGGTCGGCGACGTGCACGCGCACGACGTCGGCACGATCCTCGACGGCGAGGGCATCGCCGTGCGCGCGGGTCACCACTGCGCGCAGCCGGTGATGGAGCATTTCGACGTGCCAGCCACCGCGCGCGCGAGCTTCGCCGTGCACAACACGCGCGCCGACGTCGACCGGCTGGCCGCCGGGGTGCGGCGCGTGCTGGAGATCTTCGGCTGATGTCGGACCTGCGCGATCTGTACCAGGAAGTGATTCTCGATCACACCAAGCACCCGCGGAACTTCGGCGCGCTCGAGCACCCGACGCACCGCGCCACGGGTCACAACCCGCTGTGCGGCGACCAGCTCGTGCTCACGCTCGACGTCGAGCGGGACCAGGTGCGCGACGCGCGCTTCGCGGGCAAGGGCTGCGCGATCTCGACCGCGTCGGCGTCGCTCTTGACCGAGGCCGTGAAGGGCAAGACCGTGTCGGAGACTCACGCGCTGTTCGAGCGCTTCCACGACGTGGTGACCGCGCCGGCCGAGTCCGAGCCCGACCTCGCGGGTCTGGGCAAGCTCGCCGCGCTGGCCGGCGTGCGCGAGTTCCCCATGCGCGTGAAGTGCGCGAGCCTGGCCTGGCACACGCTCGAAGCCGCGCTCTCGGGCGCGGGCGAGCCGGTTTCCACGGAGTGACTGCCATGAGTGACCCAGCCGCCATTCGCGAGGGCGTGATCGAGGTGCTGCGCACCATCTACGACCCCGAGATCCCCGTCAACATCTACGAGCTGGGGCTCGTGTACGCGATCGAGGTCGACGAGGAGAACCACGTGAAGGTGCGCATGACGCTCACCTCGCCGATGTGCCCCGTCGCCGAGAGCCTGCCGCCCGAGGTCGAGCAGAAGGTGCGCGCCGTCCCCGGCGTCGCCCACGCCGAGGTCGATCTCACCTGGGAGCCGCCCTGGAATCCATCGATGATGACGGAAGCCGCCAAGCTCCAATTGGGATTCTAGGCACCCACCCGGTACAGCTCGCGCGCGTTCTCGCCCAGAAAGCGCTTGCGCGCGGGCGGCGCCAACAGGCCGGCGAGCTCCTCGACCTCTTTCGCGTAGCTCGCGGTGTGGTCGGCGTGCGGGAAGTCACTGGCCCAGAAGAAGCGGTCGGCGCCCAGCCGGTCGACCAGCGCCGGGATCGTGCGCTCGTCGGGGTCGGCCGAGATGAAGCAGCGGGTCTTGAAGTAGTGACTCGGCTTCTCCTCGAGCGGCACGCGCTCGCCGATGAAGGTCGCCTCGTACACGGCGTCGAGCCGGTCCATCCAGTAGCCGATCCAGCCGGCGCCGCTCTCGAGCACCACCACGCGCAGCTTCGGGAAGCGGTCGAACACGCCGAAGTCGAACAGCGTCGTGAACGAGTGGCGCACGCCGTCGGCCGCGGTCACGCTCTGGAGCAAGCGCGTCTTGCGCTGCAGCGTGAAGCGCGTCGAAGCGATCGCGGGCGGCTCGAACGAGGGGTGGATGGCGATCGGCACGCCCAGGTCCTGCGCCGCCGCGAACACGGGATCGTGGTCGGAGTGACCGTGGGGCAGCCGGCTCCAGGTGAACGGCACCACGAACGCGCCGCGGCAGCCGTCGCGCACCGCGCGCTCGAGCTCGCGCGCCGCGCCCGCGGGATCGCCCAGCGAGAGGTGCGCGATCGGCACCAGCCGGCCGCGCGAGTCACGGCAGAAGTCCGCGATCCAGCGGTTGTAGGCGCGACAGTAGGCGAGTGACAGCTCGGCCTCCGGCAGCTCGGCCTCCCACAGGATGCCGATCGTCGGATAGAGCACGGCGGCGTCGAGGTTCTCGGCGTCGAGTCTCTCGAGGCGCTCCTTCATGTCCATCGAGCCGTGCGGCGCGCCGGCGAGATAGGTGCGCTCGGGCGAGGGCCGCACCTCGTCGACCGACATCTTGCCCATCGCGCCGAGCGTGCCGGGGAAGCCCTTGGCCGCGAGCAGCGAGGCGCGGCCGCCGATCTCGAGATACTCGAGGCCCTGGTCGTCCTTCTTGATGCGCAGCGCGCGATCTCGGTACTGCGGCTCGAGATAGCGCTCCCACAGATCGGGCGGCTCGAGGATGTGGCCGTCCGCGTCGATCGCACCGTCGTAGCAAATTCGGTAGATGTCACGCATGCGCGCATTCTATGCCGCCCGCGGGCGCGGTTTCCAAGGCGCCCTCCTGGCGCTCTCGCTCGCCGGCTGCTTCGCCAGCTTCGACGCTGCGGTCGAGAAGACGCGCGCCGGGCTGATCGGCAAGAGCGGGCGCGAGATCCGCGAGTGTCTCGGCGTGCCTACCGACTTGGACAGCCGCGACGACCTGGACTACCTGACCTACCGCTGGGCTCCGGACGAGGAGCACCGCACGCCGATCGGCAGCTACGGAAACGGCGACGTGGTGATCGGGCGCCGCGAGCAAGGCAACGTGGGCACGCCGCTCGGCACGTCGCCGGACCAGGGGGCTTTCTGCGAGCTCGACTTCACGATCGGCGCCGACGGAGTGAGGCAAGTCACCGCGACCGGGCGCGACCAGGCGGGGCTGCGCGCCGACGAGATCTGCATGCTGCGCGCGCAGAGCTGCGTCGACGGGAGCTACAAGGACGAGTGAGTCGCGGAGCGCGCGATCGCCAGCGCGAGCGCGCCCGGGTCGGTGACACCCACGACGCCGCTCTCGGGCGCGGCGAGCCAGCGCGCGCAGCGTTCGGCCACGGCGGCGCCCGCGGGTGCGAGGCCCGCGAGCGCGTCCTCCAGCGCGCGCAGCGGCGCCGGTGCGGCCATGAAGTCGCCGCGCAGCCGCACGCGCGCAAGCGCCCCGTCCGCGCCGAGTGCCACGTGCGCGCGTAGCTCGCCGATCGGGATCGCAAGCGCTCCGGCACTGCTCAGCCCGGCGAGCTCGGGATCTGCGAGCGGCGGCGGCTCGGCCTCGCCCGCCGTGCCCGGCTCGAGCTCCAGCCCGAAGCGCTCGCCGAAGCCGCGCGCGAGCGCGCTCGCCAGCGCCTCCGGCGCGAGCTCGAGCACGCCCGGCGGCGGCGGCACCGGCAGGCCGGGGAAGACGGCGTCGGGCTCGTCGCCGAAGCAGGCGCGAGTCACTCCGAGGAGCGCCTGGAACAAGAGCGCCCCCCGCGCGTCGCGCCCGAGCGCGAGCTGGGCCACGCGCCGGCCGCGCGCGACCACGAAATCGCGGCCCGGGTAGCTGGCGCCGACACCGAATGGTGTCAGCCCCGCGAGCAGCCCGCGCACCAGCCGGTTCAGGAGCCGCGCGCCGGACAGCGCCTCGGCCGGCTCGCCCAGCCATTCGCCCGGCGCCTCGACCCGCGCGCACGCGAGCAGCACGCCCGAGGCCAGCCGGCCGGAACGTCCGCCGCAGCAGCCGCGCAACTCGCGCGCTTCGCGGGAGCTGCCGGGCGGCTGGAACAGGCCCAAGAGACCGACCGGATCGCACGCCAGCTCCGCCACCAGCAGCGCGTCGCCCGTGCACTCGCGCGCCAGCCACGCCAACGTCCTGACCGTCCGTTCCGCGGACACACCCGCCAGCCGAGTGAGTGCCGCGCGGCGACGCGCATGAGCACTTCCGGCGTGTGCATCTCCCGCTGGAACCATGCGACTGACTCTCCCTCGAGGCCCAATAACTGCTGCCGAATCACAACGCTAGCAACCCGAGCCGCGTACGACCTGCACCCGAGCTGCGCTCGTCAACCCGCCCCTGCGATCCGCCGAAGCAGTGATGTAGCGGGGGGTTTCCCCCGGGGGAGTGCTCGTTGCCGAGGATCCTTGCCGATCCACGGAGTCGCCGTGCGTGCGCCGCATGGCTCTTTGTGTTCCTGCTCACAGCGACTCACGCGTGGGCGGTGGGCACGCCCGCGGGCACTTCGATCGCGAATACCGCGACCGTGAATTGGTCCGTTGGACCTGGAACGAGCTTCACTCAGTCGAGCACCTCTGCGTTCGTGGTCGACGAGCTCGTGAACGTCGTGGTGTCGCTGCAGAGCGTGAGTCCGGTCGGCGTCGCTTCCCCCGACACCAACCGGCAGCTCACGTACCTGATCAGCAACACCGGCAACGGCACGGACACTTACACGCTCCTGCTCGACCCGGCGCAGGGCGGCGACCAGTTCGACCCGACCAACGCGCGCCTGTATCTCGACACGAACGGGTCGACGGTCTACGAGCCGGGCATCGACACGCTCTACCAGCCGGGCGTGAACGACCCGAGCATCCCCGCGGACGGCGCGCGCGTGGTGTTCGCGCTGCTCGACATCCCGGCCGGCCGCGCGAACGGCGATCAGGGCAAGGTGCTGGTGCGCGCGACCTCGAAGACCGGCACGGGCGCCGGCACGATCGTGGTCGGCGGCGGCGACGGCGGCTCGGACGCGGTGATCGGCGCGGGCGCGGGCATGAGCGCGTCGACCGGCGCGTTCCTGGTCAGCGACCTCACGGTCCAGATCGTGAAGTCCGCGGTCGTGAGCGACCTGGGCGGCGGGAATACTCCCGCGCCTGGCGCCACGATCACCTACACGCTGCAGGTCAGCGTCACCGGCACCGGCAACGTGGCGAACCTGGTGATCACCGATCCCCTGCCGCCGTTCACGACCTACACGCCGAGCTCGATGCTCTTGAACGGCGCCTCGCTCAGCGACGCGGTCGACGCCGACAAGGGCGACTTCGGCGGCACCACCGCGAACCAAGTCACCGTGTCACTCGGCAGTGTCACGGGCGGTTCAGTTCCTCAAACCATCCGCTTTGCGGTCACGATCAACTAGGAGGGTCAGTCATGAAGAAGTCAGTCAGTCTCGCTCTCGCGCTCACGCTGCTGGCGTGGGGCGCGCGCGCGGGCGCCGAGGCGAGCGGGGTCGAGATCAAGACCACCGCCGAGGTCGAGGTCAAGGTCAAGGGCGACGACGGCTCGGAGTCGCTGCAGCGCCAGCCGGCCAAGAAGGTTCCGCCCGGAGAGGCGGTCATCTACACGGTCACCGCCTCGAACACGGGCAAGAAGCCCGCGGGCGACGTGGTCGTGACCGACCCGATTCCCGAGCACATGGACTACGTCGACGGCTCGGCCAGCAGCCAGGGCGCGCACGTCACGTTCTCCAGCGACGGCGGCAAGACCTTCGCGCCCAAGGAGAAGCTCCACATCCGCGGCAAGGACGGAGTGACCCGCGCGGCGCTCGACTCGGAGCTGACGCACATCCGCTGGCAGTTCGAGAAACCCCTCGCGCCCGGTGAGTCGCGCTCGGTCGAGTTCCGCGCGCGCGTGGAGTGATTCAAACAGAGTTCCCCCCCAAAGGAGGAAGCGCACAGCACGCGCATCGAGTGCTGAGTCCGTAATACAGCAAGGAGTAGGACAATGTTGAGGCAGATGAAGACACGGATGGCAAGTGCGCTTGCCATCGCCGCGCTGGTCGTGAGCGCGGCGAACGTGGCTTCCGCGGCAGGTACGGCCGCGGGCGTCACGATTTCCAACACGGCGACCGTCAACTACAGCGTCAACGCGATCGCCCAGCCGGCGGTCACATCGACCAGCGCCGACTTCGTGGTCGACCGCAAGATCGACCTGACGCTGACCGCGCCGGTCACTTACGTGAACGTGAGTCCGGGTGCCACGGGTCAGGCGATCCCGTTCACCCTCACCAACACCAGCAACGCGCCGCTGAACTTCGCCTTGGCAGCGGCCAACAACGCGACCGACCCGTACGGCGGCACGGACAACTTCAATCCGGCCACGATTGCGGTCTTCGTCGACGGCAACGGCAACGGCACCTACCAGGTGGCGAACGACACCAACACTACGGTCGACACGCTGGCGGCGGACGCCTCGATCACGGTGTTCATCGTCAGCAACATCCCGGGCGGCCAGGCCAACGCGAGCATCGCGGCTCTGACCATGACCGCGACCGCGCGTGAGACCACCGCCAATGGCGGCGGCGTGATCACGCAGGATGCCGGCGCCGACGTGGCGGCCACCGTGCAGACGGTGTTCGCGGACGGCGCGGGTGCGACCGACGCGGCTCGCGACGCGGCGTTCTCGCGCACCGGCGCGTTCTTCGTGCAGGGCGCGAACGTCTCGGTGGTGAAGACCCAGGCCATCATCAGTGACCCGATCAACGGCGTCACCAACCCGAAGCACATCCCGGGTGCGGTCGTCGAGTACACGGTGACGGTGTCGAACGCGGCGGCCTCGGCCGTGGCGGCGACCACGATCAGCGTGACCGACGTGCTGCCGGGCAACGTGACCTTCCAGCCCAATACCTACGGCGCTGGACAGGGCATCGACCTGGGTGGAACTCCGCTGACCAACGCCTCCGACGCGGACGCCGGAACGTTCGCGGCGGGTCAGGTCACGGTCACGATCCCGACGCTCGCGCCAGGCGCGTCGTCGGTGATCAAGTTCCAGGTGGCCGTGAACTAGCCACGACCGTCTGACAGTGAGTCCCCCCCTTCTCGCGCGGGAGCGCACGCTCCGCTCGCGCGCCGGCCTTGCGGCCGGTGCGAAGAGAGAGACCTGCGCGCGCGCGCCGAGACTTCCGGGTGGGGACCGCACATCGTGCCTCAACGAACCGGCTGCGGCGGGAATGACTCGCCGCAGCCGGTTCTGCGAGGCGCTGGCGTTCCTGCTGCTCGCCGCCCTTCTTATGAGAGGGAGCGCGGCCGCGCAGACCCCGGTGGGAACGGCCATCCCCAATACCGCGTTCGCGACCTACGACGTCGGCGCGGCCACGGGCATCGTTCGACCCTCGAACACGCTCGTGATCACGACCGCCGCGTTCGGCACGAGCTCGAGCATTGCGTTCATGCGCTATGCACCGGGAGCGCCGGGGGCGACGACCTATTCAGTCACCCCCACGGGCTGCTTCAACGGCGCAGCGTTCAATCCGCTGCCAGCCCCCAACGCCTACGGCGGCGGCGCGATCGCGCTCGGCGCGGTCCCGCTGGTCGCCACCGCCAACTACCACCCCGGCGAGCCGGTGTTCGTGCGACTCACCGACGCGAACCGCAACACCAACCCGGCGGCGATCGACCTGGTGGTGGTGAACCTGGCCGCGCCCGGCGTGGGCGACGCCGAGCAGCTGCAGCTGCAGGAGACCGGCGTCAACACCGGCGTGTTCGTCGGCTACATCCCGACCGCCGTGCCGCCCGCGCCCAGCAACGACTGCGTACTGGCCGCGCCACCCGGCCAGAACGTGACCTCGAGCTACACCGACCCGACCAACGTCGCCGACACCTCTTCGGGCAGCGCGCAGATCGATCCCGAGAGCCGCGTGTTCAACGCGACCACCGGCGGGCTCGTTAGTGGCGCGACCGTGACCCTGATCGACGACGCGACCGGCCTGCCGGCCACCACGATCAAGGGCGACGACGGCACCAGCACCTTCCCCGCCACGCTGACCAGCGGCGGCACCGTCAGCGACAGCGGCGGCAAGACCTACAACTTCGGCACCGGCGGCTACCGCTTCCCGGTGGTGCCCGCGGGCACGTATCACCTGCAAGTGACTCCGCCGACGGGCTTCGTGTTCCCGTCGCTGACTCCCGATGCCACGCTGCAAGCGCTGCCCGGCGCGCCCTTCGCGCTCGGCCCGGGCTCGCGCGGCACGGCCTTCACGGTCGGCGGCCCCACCTTCACGCTCGACGTCCCGCTCGACGCCGGCAGCGGCGCCTCGGGCTTCATCTCGATCCGCGCCAGCCGCGACCTGGTCTCGATCGGCGATCACCTGCAGTACGACGTGCAGGTCACCAATCCGGGCGCGGCCGCCGCGCCGGGCGGTGTCTCGGTCAGCGTCGCCCTGCCGCCCGGCTTCCGCTACACGCTGGGCAGCTCGCGCATCGACGACGCGAAGGTGCCCGACCCGTCCATCTCGCCGGACGGCCGGACCCTGACCTGGACGCTGCCGGCGAGCGCGGCGCCGCTCGTGACTCACGTCCGGCTCACGGTCTCGATCTCGAGCGGCGCGCAGATCGGCCCGAACCGCGCCAAGGCCACCGCCACCGAGATCGGCGGCACGCGCACGGCCAGCGCGATCGCCACGGTGCGCGTCGAGCAGGAGCTGATGGGCACCAAGTCCTTCATCCTGGGCCGCGTCTCGAAGGGCAAGTGCAGCGACGACGACTTCGGCGGCGAGCCGATGGTGGGCGCGCGCATCTACCTCGAGGACGGCTCCTACTCGGTCACCGACGAGAACGGCTTCTATCACTTCGAGGGCGTGCGACCGGGCACGCACGTCGTGCAGCTCGACGTCGACAGCCTGCCGCACTACGTCGAGCCGCTGCCGTGTGCCGAGAAGGAAGGTCACCTGTTCGCGGGCCGGCCGTTCTCGCAGTTCGTCGACCTGCAGGGCGGCACGCTCTGGCGCAACGACTTCCGCGTGCAGCTCAAGCCCCAGAAGCACGGCGCGATCCACCAGCGCCTCGAGGGCCAGCGCGACGGCGACCTGATCCACTACCAGCTCGCCGTCGACGGCAACGGCGTCGCGGTGCGCAATCCCAGGGCGCTGATCATGCTGCCCGACGGCGTCGAGTACGTGCCCGGCAGCGTGCGCAACCACGGCGCGTCCTTCGCCGAGCCGCAGATCGACGACAACGCGCTCACCTTCCGGCTCGACGACGAGACCGACGCCGAGTGGAACATGGAGCTCACGCTCGACGCGCGCGTCAAGGGCACGAAAGACCCGAACCTCGACACCAAGTCGGTGGTCATGTTCGAGACCCCGGCGGATGCCGGCGCCAAGACGCCGCTCGCCATCGCCTCGTTCCAGGGTGACTCGAGCGCGGGCAGCGGCCTGCTCTCGGTCGACACGCTCGGCCTCCACGAGGGCGAGGACTGGAAGCCCGCCGACGCACCCGAGCCCGAGCCGCCCAAGCCCGAGACTTACAACAAGGCGTGGCTCGAGTCGGCCCAGCCCGGCTTCGAGTGGCTCTCGCCCGAGGTCGGCTTCGCGCCGCCGATCGCGAGCGTGCACATCGCGATCAAGCACTCACCGGAGACCAAGCTCGAGCTGTCGCTGAACGGCGAGCCGGTCTCGGAGTTCAACTACGAGGGCACGTTCAAGAACTCGACTCAGACCGTGGCGCTGTCGCGCTGGCGCGGCGTCGATCTGGTCGACGGCGACAACACCTTCATCGTGAAGGAGATCGACCCGGGCGGGAACGTGGTCGACACGATCGAGCGCGTGATCCACTACGCCGGTCCGCCGTTCAAGGCCGAGCTCGTGCCCGAGCAGTGTGTGCTGGCGGCCGACGGCAAGACCGTGCCGATCGTGGCGGTGCGCTTCCTCGACAAGGACGACAAGCCCGTGCGCGAGGGCGCGACCGGCAACTTCCTGGTCGATCCGCCGTACCAGCCCAAGCTCGACCCGAGCGTGAAGGAGCTGCGCCGCCAGGCCGGCCTCGCGCCCGAGAGCCCGTCGTACCGGATCGGCGCCGACGGCGTCGCCAGGATCCCGCTCGCGCCGACCACGGTCTCGGGCAAGGCCACGCTGCACTTCATGCTCGCCGGCCAGCACGAGAAGGAGCTCCATCCCTGGCTCGAGGCCGAGGCGCGTGACTGGGTGCTGGTCGGTCTCACCGGCGGCACGCTCGCGCACTCGGACGTGTCCGATCACATGCAGGGCTTGTCGGGCGCGCCGGACAACGGCTTCTCGCTGGAGAACGGCACCTCGTTCTTCGCCAAGGGCCGGGTCAAGGGCGACTGGCTCTTGACCGCGGCGTACGACTCACAGCGCGAGAAGAGCGAGGCCGACGACCTGTTCCGCAAGGCGCTCGAGGGCGGCATCGACCCGAACCAGTACTACACGCTGTACGGAGACACCGCCACGAACGGCTTCGAAGCGCCGAGCCAGCGGCCGCTGTATCTCAAGCTCGAGCGCAAGCAGTTCTACGCGCTGTTCGGCGACTACACGACCGGACTCACCACCACCGAGCTCGGCCGCTACAACCGCAGCCTGAACGGCCTGCACACCGAGTACGAGAGCGATCACTTCTCGCTGTCGGCGTTCGGCACGCAGACCAATCAGGCGTTCGTGCGCGACGAGATCCGCGGCGACGGCACCTCGGGCATGTACCAGCTGTCGCGCACCTCGATCGTGGTGAACAGCGAGAAGGTGCGGCTCGAGACCCGCGACCGCTTCCAGAGCCAGGACGTGCTCTCCACCCAGCCGATGGCGCGCTACGTCGACTACAACATCGACTACCAGATGGGCACGATCTTCTTCAAGCAGCCCATCCCGAGTCACGGCGAGGGCTTCAACCCGCTGTTCATCGTGGTCGAGTACGAAGCCGACGACGCCAAGGACCAGAAGATCTCGGGCGGCGGCCGCGGCGCGGTGAAGTTCCTCGACGACAAGATCGAGCTCGGCTCGACGCTCATCCACGAGGGCACCGACGGCCGCACCTCGAGCCTGTACGGCGGCGACGTGAAGATCGACCTCGACGACGCGACCCGCTTCCGCGGCGAGTACGCGGCGACTCACTCGCTGCTCGTGGATCCGAACTCCGACGGCGCGGGCGGCGCCTGGCTCGCCGAGCTCACCCGCCGCGATGCGGGCCTGGACACGCGCGCCTACGTGCGCGAGCAGCAGGCCGGCTTCGGCGTGGGCCAGCAGGCGGCGAGCGAGACCGCCACGCGCAAGATGGGCCTGGATGCGCGCTACGCGCTGTCGCCGGACTGGAACCTGAACGGCCAGGCGTTCCGCGAGAGTGACCTGTCGTCGAGCGCGAGCCGCGATGTGTTCGAGACCCGCGCGGACCACCACGACGGCCCGTTCGGCGCCTACGGCGGCTTCCGCTGGGCGCACGACAAGCTGTCCGACGGCACCGACGACACCGCCCCGCAGGTCCTGGGCGGCGCGAGCTATCTGACCGACGGCGGCCGGCTGAAGCTGCGCGGCGACAGCGAGATCACCGTGGGCGGGAGCAACAGCCTCGACTTCCCGAGCCGCTTCCTGGTCGGCGCCGACTACATGCTGTTCCCGAACCTGACGGTCTTCGGCGAGGAGGAGTACGGCTTCACCCAGGACCGTAGCACCACTGCCACGCGCGTGGGCCTGAAGACGAGCCCGTGGCAGGGCAGCCAGGTGACTGCTGCGCTGGGCGAGCGCGCCGAGCAGGACGCGAGCCGGCTGTTCACCACGATCGGCGCGCTGCAGACCTTCCAGCTCACCGACGCCTGGAGCTTCGACTTCGGCGTCGACAATTCGATCACGCTGCGCGGCCAGGGCATCCCCTCGACCGAGATCTCGCCGTTCGGCGACAAGCAGCCCGTCGCCAACGGTCTCTCGGGTGACCCGGGCGGCGACAACTACACCTCGGTGTCGATCGGCACGGCCTACGCCGAGAAGCTGTGGGCCGCGAACCTTCGCGTCGAGACGCGCCAGGGCAGCGACCGCGACAAGTGGGGAGTCACCGCGGGCGCCTATCGGCAGCTCGAGGACGGCGTCGGCGTGGCGCTGCGCGCCGAGTTCTTCAACATGACGGGCACGCCGTCGCCGATCGGCATGGGCACCACGCCCACCTACTCGAGCTCGTTCGACTCGAGCTCGCTCGGCTCGACCACGGGCAGCTCGCTGTCGTCGCTGTACGGCGTGCAGTCACTGGGCCGACTGCGCTTCTCGGCGGTGTACCGCCCGGTCGGCAGCCGCTACATCATTCTCGACTCCACCGAGTACCGCCGCGAGCGGCTGCAGGGCGACGTGTTCGGCGACCTCTCGAACCGGATCGTGAACAACATCAACTTGAACGTGAAGCTCGACCGCGAGACGCAGGTGTCGTTCCAGTACGGCGCCAAGTATCTGCTCGAGAACATCGACAGCCAGAACCTGGCCGGCTACACCGACGTGGCCGGCGCCGAGCTGCGCCACGACCTGTGGGGCGGCTTCGACATCGGCGGCCGCGTCGGCCTGCGCCACACCTACTCCGACGGCACCGTCGACCACCTGTACAGCGCGTCGCTCGGCTACGTGGTGATGAAGAACATGTGGGTGACCGCGGGCTACAACTTCAGCGGCTACCGCGACAGTGACTTCTCGCGCACCGACTGGACCGCGCAGGGCCCGTTCATCAACTTCAAGTACAAGTTCGACCAGCAGACCGTGAAAGAGCTGCTGGAATGGGGCGAGTAGCTCAGACGGTTGGCCCGGCCGGCCCGCGGTCGACGTCGGGCTCCAGGAAGATCAGCCGCGCCGCGGGAGTCACCGCGCGCACCCGGCGCTCGGTCTCGTCGATCGCCTGGGCCAGCGAGGCGAAGTCGAGCTTGGGGTCGAAGGCGATCTTGCTCGCCACCAACAGGTCGTCGGGCCCCAGGTGCATGGTGCGCAGGTGGATCACCCGCGCCACGTTCGGCGCCGACTCCATCGCGGCACGGATCTTCTTCACGTCGGCCGGCGACGCGGCTTCGCCGATCAAGAGGCTCTTCATCTCGACCGAGAGCACGATCGCGATCCCGCCGAGCAGCGCGCCGATCGCGATCGAGCCGGCGGCGTCGAAGCGCGAGTCACCCGTCCACAGCGCGAGCCCCACGCCCACGAGCGCGAAGCCCAGCCCGATCAGCGCGCCCAGGTCCTCGAGCAGCACGACCGGCAGCTCGGGGTTCTTGGTGTGGCGGATGAACGCCAGCCACGATTCACCACGCCGCACCTTGTTCGCCTCGCGCTGCGCGGTGACGAACGAGAAGGTCTCGAGCACGATCGAGACCCCCAGCACGGCGAGCGCCCAGAGCGGGCTCTCGATCGCGTGCGGCGAGCGGATCTTCACGACGCCCTCGCGGATCGCGAACAGTGACCCGACCGAGAACAGCACCAGCGCCACGACGAACGCCCAGAAGTAGCGCTCGCGCCCGAAGCCGAACGGGTGCTCCTCGGTCGGCGCGCGCCGTCCGAGCGCACTGCCCAGGAACAACAGCGCCTGGTTGCCGGTGTCGGCGACCGAGTGCACGCCCTCGGCCAGGAGCGACGCCGCGCCGGTGAAGAAGAACGCCACGAACTTGGCGATCGCGATGGCCAGGTTCGCCGCGAACGCCGCGATGATCGCGCGGCGACTGCCCTCGTGCACGCTGCCCTCCGGTCCGCCTACGATAGCCGACGACGCGCCGTGACTCAGCGCGCGAAGACGGCGAAGTCGTGGGCGCCGCGGAAGCCGAGCCCGGTGAGCAGGTGCTCCGCCGCCCGCTCGCCCTCGGCCACGAACGCCACCACCCGGCGCTCGCGCGACTCGAGCGCGCACGTGAGCGCGGCCGCCAGAGACTTCGCGAAGCCGAGCCGCCGGTAGTCGTCGCGTGTCTCCAGGTGCCCGAGCAGCGCCACACGCTCGGTCAGGAGCCGGCCGCCCGCGACCGAGGCCAGCTCGCCGAACGAGTCGCGAATGCCGAGGAACGGCGCCAGCTCGAGCTCGAGCGGCGCAAACGAGGGCCCGCAGAAGCGCGCGAGCTCGTTCGGATCGGACAAGCGCTCGAGCTGCGGCTCGAGCGCGGGCAGCGCGTGCGCGGGGTCGAAGCGCACGAGCTCGCGCTCGCGCCGCACCGCGCGGCCACCCGCCTGCGCGATCTCGCGCGCGAGCCTCGCGGGGACCTTGCATACGAACGGCGGATCGAGCCGCGCGAACAGCTGACTCGCCACTCCGGGCAGTGACCCGTCGAGCGCAACCAGGCGGAACGGAAAGAGGCCCGAGATCGACACGCCCAAGCCCACCAGCCGCTGGCCATGAAATGCCGCCAACGGCTCGGCGCGCGCGCGCAGGAGCGGCGTCTCGAGCACCGCGTGGAGCCACACCCGCTCGTACACGGAAGCCCGCGCAAACGCGCGCGCCGCCGTCTCAGCGACCTCGTCCGCCTCTTTTAGCGGCTGGAACCTGTACGTGCAGCCCATGCTCCCGCCGATCGTATCCAATCCTGCTCGCCGGGAGCCTATTTTCTGTGACGCAGGTCCACTAGTCTGCAGCGCGGGTTGGACCAGCCGACGCGCCGCGAGTGGGTCTTTCCGATGGCGGCCGCGCTGTTGGCGCTGCTGGTGCGGGTCATTCGCTGGCACCAGACCGCGGCCATGATGAACGACGGGCCGGAGTTCATCCGCCTGGCGCAGGCGATCGCGGCCGGCGACTGGCACACCGCCCTCAGTCACCCGTATCACCCGCTCTACCCGCTCGCGATCCGGCTGGCGCACGGCTTCACCGCGGACTGGGAGCGGGCGGCCGTGGCCGTCTCGGTGATTGCCGGAGCCGCCGCGGTGCTGGCGCTGTACGAGCTCCTGCGCGAGGGCTTCGACGCGCGGATCGCGGCGCTGGGCGCCTTCCTGCTGGCGGTGCAGCCGGTGGCGATCGAGCTGGCCGACGTGCAGAGCGACGCGCTGTATCTGGCGCTCTTCCTGGGCAGCGCGTCGTGTCTCTTGCGCGCGTATCTGAGAGAGAGCGCGCTTCACGCCGCGCTGGCCGGCGTGTGCGCCGGGCTGGCCTACCTGACGCGGCCCGAGGGCGTGGGCACGGTGCTGGTGGGCATGGGCCTCTTCGGCTTCGAGCTCGTGCGCAGGCAATGGGATCTCGGGCGCGCGCTGCGGCTGGCATTGCCGCTCGGGCTCGCCGCCGCGCTGGTCATGGGACCCTACGTGACTCAGCTGTCGATCCAGGCGGGCCGGCCGACGCTGACCGCGAAGAAGTCCGTGACTCACATGCTGGGCGTGTCCGAGAAGGGCGCGCGGCCGGAGCCCGCGGTCGATCCGCTGTTGGCTGCGCATCCCGAGCTCGCGCCGCTGCCGCGCGGGGTGCGGCCGTTCCGCGATGCGCCCGCGCCGCAGGGGGCGTCGACGCTGACCTACGCGCTGAAGCAGCTCGCCGGAGAGAGCTTCCGGGCGCTGCGGCCGGAGGGCGTGCTGCTGCTGGCGCTCGGTCTGTGGGCGGCGCGCGGCGGAATCACGAGGCGGGGCTGGCTCTTCGCGGCCTACACGGCGCTCTACGCGGTGGTGCTGTTCGGGCTGGCGGCGACCTCGGACTATCTCAGCCGGCGGCACGTGCTGCCGCCGGCGACGCTGCTGTTCGGCTACGAGGCGCTGGGAGTGACCGTGATCGCGGGCTGGCTGGGGCGTGTGCTGCGGCCTCCGGCGCTGCGCTGGGCGGTCCCGCTCGCGCTCGTAGCGGCGCTCGGCCTGGGCAAGTCACTCCGCCCGGACCGCCAGGATGCGCTCCCGGAGCGGCGGGCCGCGGACTGGGTGCGAACGGAGGGCGAGCTCGGCTCCGGTGAGTCCGTGGCCGCGATCAAACGCCGGGTCGGCTACTACGCGAGTGCCCCGTTCGTCGACCTGCGCCAGGCGCCCCACCCGGCGCTCTTGCTCGAGTTCCTGCGCCGCGAGCACGTGCGCTACGTGATCGTGTCGGCGAAGGAGCGCGACGAGCTGCTGAGACTCACCGAGGCGTCGCCCGATGCGCTCGCGCTGCGCCACGAGGAGGCGCTCGGCAAGGACCAGGCGTTCGTCTACGAGCTCCGCGGCTAGCGGCCGAAGCGCTGGAAGAGGCCCTCGCGCAAACGCGCCGCGGCCAGCCCGGGGTCGCGGAACAAGAGCCCGGTCAGGACGCGCGCGCGCCAGGCGTAGTGGCGCGCGGTGATGCCGGCGTGCGCGAGCTCGGCGCGGGCGCGCGCGCTGGCGATCGCGAGCCCGTTCGCGCGCGCGAGATAGTACGGCGGATAGCCCGAGCGCTCGAGCCATTCGCGCGCCACCGACTCGACCGCGATGCCGTCGCCGCGCGCGAGCTCGCGCTGCCAGCTCTCGGCGCGCGCCTCTACCGGCTCCTGCGACACCAGCTTGTGCAGCCCGCGCTCGCGCTCGGGCACCGCGAAGCCGGCGTCCCGCGCGGCGCCGCGCAGCTCGACGCCGCTGCGCTTGGCGAGCTCCGCGACCAGAGACTCGAGCGTGGCCGCGGGCTCTTTGATCAGTGACTCGTAGCGCACCTCGATCACCCGCTCCGGATGCCGCCGCGCCAGCTCCTCGACGCTCGCCAGCTGCTTCACCCACAGCCGGGCGGCGTGGATCGGATCGCCGCGGCCGAGCATGTGGCCGGGGTCGTAGACGCTCTCGGTGTGGATCAGCGAGTTCACCACCGCGCGCGCGTCGCGCCGGATGTGGATGAACACGACCTCCGGAAACACCTCGGCCAGCGGGCCAGCCGCCAGGTGCGCCACCGACTTCTTGATCACCACCAGGCGCGGGCTGCGCTGGCGGCGCGCGGCGTGGGCGCGCACGAGTGTCTCGGCGAGCGCGCGCACGCCCTGACCGGCGCACGCGCGCGTCTGCGCGTCGAGCTCCGAATCGGAGAGGTCGAGGTTCGCGATCTGCAGGTCGCGGCGCACGAAGCGCAGCAGCGCCTCGGGCGAGAGCGCCCGGATCGCGGCGTCGCCCGCCAGCGCGGCGCTCACGAT